>Ga0233445_1000055_pt1 | contig 167302 bp, 266 predicted proteins | sample SI_124_October20_5_FD_182779 | JGI IMG/M metagenome (GOLD analysis project Ga0233445, IMG submission 182779) | Seawater microbial communities from Saanich Inlet, British Columbia, Canada - SI_124_October2016_100_MG | ecosystem: Environmental > Aquatic > Marine > Inlet | place: Canada: British...
CGGTTTCATTCTTCTGACCAATATAGTTGTCATATTCGGCTGATTCTTCTACTTCATTTGGCATCATTCAATCACTTTCACAAATACACCGGCTTTTTCAGCAATCTTTATCATATCATAGGTGCCTCTGGATGATGGCAAAGGAAATGCAAGAACAACATCCACACCAAGTTTCAACATTTCACGGTTCCGAATAGGACCAGCAGCCTTCGGGTGTTTATCCCAATCAGCCGGATGGTCTTCATATTCAACACCTCGGTCGATAGCCCATCTTTTTGCCATGCGGTCAGCACCTCGTGCGTCACCATGTACAATGATCATATCATCTTCAGGCAGAAATGTCAATAGATATTTGTCTAATGCACCCCACATTTTTTCTTGGTCATACCAATCTCGGCTACCAGTTATTAGGATGCGCTTTTTCATTTCAATATGAATCCCACGGTTCTTTCGGTGGTTGGCTCTGGTTCATGGAGGTAGACCGCTGCGATTTCACCATTCTTTATCTCAATCAGGTCATCCAGCCGAATCATAGTCTCGGGTTTACGCATTCGCATTTCGCCTTGAAAAGTATGTAATGCTTCGTTCGCTTCCTGGGCTGTCTCAAAACCTTTGAAGAAATAGGATTGGGTGCCACGGAGATAGACAAAGATTTGATAGTTCATCCCCTGGCTTCCCATTTGATAGAGCAATTTTTATGCCAGTAGCCTGCTACTGCGACAATCCAAAAGCCTATGAAGTGAACCGGGAACACAGCCAGAACAATACAATTTCCAAGCATAACGACCAGTCCTACAAACATGACCATCAGGAACCATGGCTTAAACCAATCCATGACCGTCCAGAAACAAAATGAATTTTTGTTGTCAGCAACGGCTATGTTCTGCATAGCCCGTTGGTGCCATACATCATCATTTTTAACACATCGGTCTATGAGGTTATCCAGCATCCCGAATCTCCTGTCTCGCTTTTGCTTCTTCACGCTTGCGGCGGCGGTTCAACAGTTTCAGGTTTTTCTTGGCTACACCCATATGGTAACGGTTAGCTCGGTCAGTCATAACGTAACCGTCGAGGTGATCCATTTCATGTAGAAAGATACGGGCTGACATACCATCGAATTTGATGGCGTCTGTGATACCCTCTTGCGTGGCATAACGAACACGAATCATTGAAGGGCGTTTGACTTTGACAAACAAGCCAGGAAAGCTAAGGCAGCCTTCTTCCATAACCACGTCGTCACCGTCAGCCGCAAGAACTTCTGGGTTGAACACACCAACGATATTATCAGGGTCTTGAAAGTGACCCAACAGGAATACCCGCTTATTCACGCCAATTTGTGGTGCAGAAATACCAACGCCTCGTCCGGCAATCATCGCTGTTTTCAATTCATTGAAAAGCAATTCTTGGTCGTCATTTTCCATATCAAACGGAAGGGCTTTATCATGGCTTAGTAGGTTCGCTGTAAGTATATTCATTTCAATTCTCTCTTGTAATAATGATTTATCATTCTGAGGCTCGCGGCTTCCCGGTTTGGAAATGTCGTATCCTCTGCTAGTTTGTAATTGCCTGGCGTCTTGGTAATGCCATTGACCATTTCAATAATCTGGACGTTGTTTTCGTTACCATCTGGGTGAACCAGATAAAATTCACTTTTCATCCGTATCCTCCCATAGTGGTTTTCGTTATAGATTTTTCATGGCAATAAGAGCATTCGTACCAAACGTCTTCATAACCCTTATCGTAATAAGTGCCCTCGACATTGGTCCGTTTCTTTTCAACTTCAATATGTGGGCAGTTTGCTATCAGCCATCTGGCGTCCTTATCTAGGGTATCCATAAGAGACTGGTATTTTTTATCAAACTTGCGCTTGGCAATGGCTTTTTGTTTTTCGTATTCGGCAAAATTTTTCTCGGTGCGAGTTAGTCTGCCTTTCCAATATGCTTGGTTCATTTTGGTCCCAATCCTGACGGTGAAGTCAATACGGTTAGACAGATTATACCGACGGCGAAGGCACCTATGCCCCACCAATTGATACCCAGAACTTCCATAAAATGCTCCATTTGAATCTCCTATCTTATGATCATATCACACTGAATCGAATTTGTCAAGTTGATTCCCAAATTGATCCCAACCTTTTCTTGTGGTCCGGCTGAACATTTCAAGGTATGGTCCGTCTAGCAGAGTTTCAATATCGTGGTAAATCCTGTCTGGCTTGCGTGAATGTTCTCGTATTTTTTCAACGACAAGTTGATTCACAGAATTGTTCACCCGTTTTGGGCTGCCCTTGGTCGCTAGTAGGCAAAACTCTGGATTTGAGCGTGTCCAGTATCCCATGCCCTTGAAGAACCCAAGAGACTTTCGGTTTGTCTTAGCCCATGTAAATCCCATGGTTTTGTAAGTGAAGCCCCAGGAATTGATAACCTCAAATGATTTTTCAAGGAACGGTCCTGTGGTCCACATAAGCAAAACGCAATCGTCGTCAGCCCAATCAGCCACTGGTAGATCACAAATCTCTTTCAGTTTCATTGTGGGGTAATGATTTTCCGCAGACTTACCCATTCCCTTTTCAGAGTGAGTCTTGAACGCCCATGGTGGGTCAGAGTAAATCACTTTGTATTTCATTTGGTATGTCTTTCCCAAAAACTTTGCCATATTGGATGCTCGGCAACTTTCATCAAGTCAATATTTGGCATCGGCTGAACATCCACAAATTCTTTTGCAACGTCGGCGGCGTATGCTTTACCCATTTTCCTTGGGTCACCATCCGACTCGTCATAATATTCTTGTGGCGTTTTCATTCGCCTACCCACTCCGGGTTAAAAGCCACTCGGTCTTGCTTGTCGAAATCTTTGAAGAAATCCACTTCAGGGATATTCAACCATACAGCCTGGATGCCGCTGCCATATAGTTCAGGCTGGTCACGATATTGAAGGCGGGTTTTAGGACTCATAAAACCATCGGGAATACCAGTCACCAATCTCATTTCAATCATTTTCATTATCCTTTATGATGCCCACGATTTCTCTTGGTCGGACAACTTCACATTTCGATTTCATTTCTTCAATACGCCGCTTCGGTATATCGTAGTGATTTTTGTGGAACCAATTTCTACTGATACATAATATATCGGCCATCAAGTGTAGATTTTCGATAGAGTAAGGCAGACAAACAAGATGCCGCTTTTCATCCATCAAAAATCTCATTCCACTATCCTCGAAAAGTTCTTATGTTTCTCAAACCGAATGGTGTTCTCAAATTTATCCTGTAGAACATCGCCCTTATGGGAAATAACAAACACGTTGGCTGAAGCGCCAAGGTCGTGTAACAGTTTCATAAACTCATCACAACCTGCTGGGTCCAATGACGAATCAAAAATCTCGTCAAGCATCAACAGATTGGTCGATACCGAATTCTTCATACGAGCCACAGCGCGCCATGTAAACAACAGAGACAAATCAATTCGCTGTTTCTCGCCCTCTGAAAAAGAGGCGTATGAAAATTCGTCACGGTTACGCGACCGAATGACCTCATTGAATTGCTCGTCAAGTTCAAAACCAACAAAGAAATCCAGAGCCGCAAGGTACTTGTTGATAAGTTTATTCATAATGGGAACATACTGGCGAATGATTCGCGTCTTCACACCACCATCCTTCAACAGAGTCGACGCAAGATCGAAAATGGATTTTTCCATTATCAACTCTGTCCGTCGGCTTTCATTTACAACCAAGTCTTTCTGGTGCTTGTTTAGTTTCTTTTCTTCTTCATGCCAATCATCTTTTACTTCACGCAAGGCATCAATGTCTTTATTCAGTTTTTTGACGTAAGTATTCAAACTGGTAACATTGTTATTTTCTACCATAATAGTTGTGTTATACTGTGCGACCTCTTGATTGACGGCATGAATTTCTTCGCGTCTTGCTTCCATAGACTCAAGTTTGGCTTCTAACTGGGTCAAGCCCGCGGCGATTTCCACCACTTTCTTTTCCCTTGCATCAACATGAGCCGTCTTGAAATCTTCCTCTATTCCCTGTTCGCAAGTTGGGCAAGTGTCGTTGTCTTCAAAGAAAGAAATGGCTTTCTTGTGCCGCCGCAGCCTCTGCGTTATCTGATCTTCAATCTTGCCAAGTTCTGTGATAGATTTTTTATTCGGCTGTTCATCAGTGATAGACGCCATAAGTTGGCTGGCTTTTGTTGTCAGTTCACCAATAGAAACTTGGTGGGCATTAATAGCCACCAGCGTACCTTTGATTTCCGTTTCAATATTGGTAATGTTATCGGCGTTGTTGCTTTTTAGAGTTTCAATATAGCCCTCTTGAACATCTATTTTTTCTTCGGTCAAGTCAATAGCGTTCTCGGTCGATAAGCGGTCTTGCTTGTTGCTTGAAATGCGCTCTTTCAATAGGCCGTTCATCAATGAGAAAATCTGAATATCAAGTAGATCTTCAATCACTTCACGGCGGGCGCCTGTTGATAATTGCATGAAAGGAACGAACGACGAATTGCCAAGCACCACGATTTGGGTGAATGATTTGTAGTTCAATTTCAGAATGGTCTTTTCAAGGACATATTGGTAGTCGCCAATCTTGGCGTCCTGGTCAAGCATCTTGCCGTTTTTCCAAATCTCAAACACAGCGGGTTTCATGCCACGGCGTACCATATAAAAAATGCTGCCGACAGAGAACGTCACCTCAACCATCATGTTCTTGAGGTTGATTGTGTTTAGCATTTGTGGCTTTTTGATTTTGCGGAAGGGCTTATTGAATAGGGCAAACGTAAGCGCATCAAGGACCGTCGATTTACCTGCGCCATTGTGGCCAATGATAAGAGTGGTGTTATGGGCTAGCAGATCAATTTCGGTCCACTCTGCGCCAGTGGATAACAAATTTCGCCATTTTACGGTTTTGAAGGTAATCAATATCGTGTTCCTGTCCAGTTACATTCGGAGCAACCCACTTGATATCTTGGTGGGTGAGACATTAGAGCCATCATTGGGTTTACATCAACCAGCTCGGCTTGACACATAGGGCATTCAATACCATTCAGTCGGGCGCCTGTACCATTCAAACCTGCATGGCGTTCCAGGGCTTCGGCGTCATTGTCTTTCAAAGTTTTCAACATACTATTGGTCCTAATCCTGAGGGGCAATCTAAGGTACTACATACCATCCCATATGCTTTACCAGATTCAAACTGCCAACCACATTTTTCACAACTCCAAAATTTGGTAAGTGGTTCGGGAATTGTGGGTGCGGGGGCGAAGAAATCTGGAAAGCTCTTGGGGATTACCTCCCGGCGTTCAAGTTCTGTAATTCTCTTTTTGAGATCGTCAAGCGCCTTGTCCATTTCTTCAAAAGTGCGGTAAGTCATAGGGTCGGTACTCCATTCATATATTGATCATATCACATTTGGCGGGATTTGTCAAGCATCTTGCACCATAAGACTCTCATTGTATAGAGTTCGGAGCAGTTTGTCAAGTTCTTTTTTGCCGTGGTCGATGGTAAGTTCGTCAACGTATTTGGTAAGAATGGTAAGGGTGTCGTCTACATTCTCTAAAATATCGTCTTCACTTTCTTCATGGGCATTGAAATGGTCGTCAACGATTTGAATATTTACCGTATCCGCCTTGTCCAATTCATCAATGAACCTATCGAAAAAGAACGGGTTCGTTTTCTTGGTGATAATGACCTTGACGTAGGTATCGGTAAAATTTGAAAAATCAACATCAAGCACGGTGCCTAAGTCTTTGTCCTCGTCGTCGTACCAAACCTTGTGGAATATCTCGTAGGGATTTCGTATAAACTCAAGACTCATATCCTCTGTGTCGAGTATGTGAAAACCTCGGTCGTCGTTGTAGTCAGACCATGTAATGCCGTATGGGTTACCGAGATAATGGATATTGCCTTGCGACGACTTATGGTGGTAGTGACCTGAAAGAACCATATCAAATTTGTCGAACATATCTCGGTCGAGACCGTCGTTATTCAAGGACGACTTATACATACGGAAGCCCGCAACTTCAAGGTGACCTATCGCAAGTATAGCCGTTGAATCCTCAATCGCGCTCATGGTGGCGGCATAGTTCTCTGCGTTGATCCACGGCAACATCAAAATCTTGGTGCCTTCGATCTCGATTTCTTCTGGACCAGCATAAACATGAATGTTATCGTAGCCATCCTCTAAAAGTAGCGTTTGAGAATTTACATCGTTCGTGGATTTATATGCGGTGCAATGATTTCCGACGACCATATGGAGTTGATAATTTTTCTTATGGCAAGGCTCAAAAAACATCGACTTGGCATCCCGTAGGGTAACGAAATTTATAAACTTTCGTCTATCAAAACAATCTCCAGCATGTATGATGGTATCAATGTCGTGTTCCTCCAATGTCGGGAAGAAAACATCGTCGTAGAACCTTCGAAAATATTCCGAGAAAATCTGGCTGTCATTCCTGGCCCCATGGTGCGTGTCGGTAATAATTGCAATTTTCATTTATTCACTTCCTGGTATGACATAATACCAATCTTTCATTTTTATATTTTTACAACGGGCATATACATTTGATGTAGTCATATCAAAAGATAAGGCAGCATCCTTGGCGCACCCAAATATTTGCCCCCGGGCATGTATTTTATATCGGCGAGTTTCCGCCGATTTTTGAATTCGCTTTTGTTGTTTATCACGGTAAACGGGGTCAGACCATAATTCTCGCTGTTCTTTGGATTTCGTCTTTTTATTCAATTCAACAACGGCTTGTCGCCGGGCAACCGCATTTGGATTTGTGTCCCAATATGTTTGAGTTATTTCTCTCACCTTTTGTTTGGTTTCCTCGGTTCTGGGTATAGATACCCAGCCGGTCGTGGCAATACTCTTATTGAAATAATGAGGCGAAAGTTTCACATCTAATTTCAGGTGAATAAACTTTTCCGCTTCAACCAGTTCGTGCGGGGTATATTCATCATGGGTTTCTATAATATCAAACCTGAAAAGTTCCGGATGTTCCTTCACTTCCTTTTTCCACCAATCCCTAATAGTCAAATTACCGGTGTACCAATCTTGTTGTTTTGATGATGGTGAACCCATATATTTTACATCGTAATGATACTTGGAACCAATATAGAAAAATGGCGGCGTTTTGTTTTCAACATGGGGTAAATAAGTAATCTTATAGATAATATTCATCGTAATACCTTTCTATTACCATGATACTATTTATAAGAACACACATTTAGGGGCTATTTTCATATAATTTTTCTCTCATTTGTTCTAAGGTTAATTTTCTGCGGTAAATTTCTATACCGAAGATTTTGTAAATCATCCATGGTGATATAGTTACAGGACAGGCGATCATGTACTTATGATAAATCCATTTCATCGTACAAACTGCATTTTGGTTTCCAGTATGGTGATTCGCCCTGATAATAGTTCGTTGTCTTTTTGTAGATATGCGATATCCCATGCATTCCAGCAAATCGCACCCAATAAAAATACTACGACCCACAAAAGTTTGGTGTTTTCTTTCATCACTGTTCTCCATAGTCTTTAGGGAATGTTTGATTGATAAAACTGTCAACATTCCGTTTCGCCAGTTCAAGTTCTTTGTCACCAGTCAATTGGCACCAACCGTCGCGTGGGTCGGGCTTACAATACAGACATTCTTTTTGTCTGCTATTTTGTAACCTTCGATAACATCACGGGCACAGAAAACTATACGATAGCTTGGTGTCTCCACATTCGGGGCATTTCATTTCAGAGACAGGCTATTCTTGACGACTACTTGATTCAGAAGCGGCAAAGGATTCAGCAAGTTTATCCAATTCAGCATCAAGATCATCCTTTGAATCTAAATCAGGCATAGGCTCAAGCCAGAATTTCAGTTCCCTGATTTCCGCTTGTAGTTTGGTGATATAATCATCAAGAGCCACGCTTTCTTTTCCACTGATAACTATGCCCTGAGAAGTGCCATGAAAGCCTGTTCTATAATCTTCTGCGGCAACCCAGATTTTGGTCCAGGCTTCTCTTGCATCACTATTCATCGGTAACATCGGTATCCTCCATAAACTTTTCAAGTCCCTTGCGTTTCTTTATCTTGCGCCGTTTGGTCTTTTCAAAATCAACAATAAATTCATCAATATATGTTTGCGACATTTCGCCTGGTTTATAGTTGGTATCATATGAGCCAGAATCGGTGGCTTGTTGTTCAGAGGTCATATCAAATATGTTTTGGTTTTCTGTCACCTTGAATTTGGTGTAAAGCGCCTTTTTCTCTTTGGCGATCTTGCGAAGGAAAGCGTACCAGATAATCTGTGTAAAATATGCAAATGGGTTATTGTATTTCTCGGGGTTGAAGTTGTCAATATATTGCAGACAGTTCTCAACCCCGTCCATTATCATTTCCTCACGAAAGGGGTATTGGCTGAAATTGGGCCGTGTTGATAATCGTTCACCGATTTTTAGGAAACACTCGCCAATATAGGCTGGTACTCTTGGTCTTTGCAGACCAGAGGCTTCCGCCTCAGTAACTTGGTTTTTGAATTCGACCATCGCACCATGGAAAACTTTGTTATCAACATAATGCTCCGGTTGCTTTTTCTTTTTTCTTGTCATACTTTACTCCATAATATAGGTACCAGTATACACCAATTTACTCACCCTGTCAATACTTTTTATTTCGGTATATTAGGCCTTTTTACTTGACAAATGCTTGACATGGTGTTATGATCACTATGTAGGGTTATTCAATGTATCTTTGTTTTACTTCCTGGTTCAATTCCCTCTAAGATCTTCTTGAATATTCGTCTATCTGCTTCTTTTCTAGTATCTGGTTGAATTCCAGATTCTTCGGCAAGATCGAATTCTGCTTTCAATTCTTCAACTGTATCTTCATCAAACACAGGTTCCAATTCATCAAAATACTTATGGTAATAATCTTCCAGTGAGTCGAGTATCGGAGCGATTGCGACGATGTTCATCAGCGGCACCGGGACAACTTGCCCTACGGGCGTTGGAATCCATTTAGCGAGATATGAATAATATCCATCGCGAGGGTTAGGGTCGCGTGGTAGCATGACTTTCAAGGCGTTTGTTATGTAAACATAAATCTCGTCATCTTCCACGATTTGAGCAATAATATCTTCACCGTTCATCAACTTAAAATAGCGAATTTGACCTATCAGATCGTTCATTTAATTCTACCTTATATAAGCGGTATGAGAGTTTTTCACTGGAATAGATTTTGATTCTTTCCAGGAAATGGTTCAACGTGTAGTTTCGTTTGGTCTTGTAACTTAGGTCGTCTGCTATATCGAAAAGAACCGCCTGAGTTTTTGTATCTGACCGACGCAGGCTGCGGCCCAACGATTGCAAGTTTCTAATACGAGACTTGGAAGGACTAGCAAGTATAAGATTATGTAGATTGACAATGTTAATACCAGTTGAGAAAGTACCGTAAGAAGCCACAATAATAGCATCAGACTCCATTTCAGTAATAGCCCGAATCGATTCCCTAGTTTCTGCATCAGTTCCGCCATGAACGAAAAAGACTTTTCTACCTTTTGCTGTATGTGCTTGGATATCATCAAACAAAATCTTTCCATGTTTCTCGACAAATTGAAATAGCAACAAAGTATTGCCTTTCAATGAAAGAGCCAGATTCCTCAAGAACCTATTTCGTGGTTCGTATGACGTAAGGAAATCCATTTCCTCTTGGTATTTATGCTTTTTATTTTCCGCTTTTAAAGCGTCTGGATATTGAAGCACAATGGCTTTGATTTTTAATTCGGCGATATGACCCTGGTCGATCAATTCCTTGGTGCTGATAACCTTATTCACTCGCCCGAATAAACCCTCAAGTACCAGTTTGTGCGTTTCAGAACCATCGAGGGTTCCTGTCAAACCAAATCTGTTGGTCACATCGGTCATTTTCTCAAGGATACTGGTCAATGATTTCGCTTTGAATAGGTGAGCCTCGTCACCAATCACAACATCAAACTGGTCAAAGTAGGCTTTAGGCATTTTATAAGCCGACTGCCATGTGGTGATGTACGTCTGTTGCGGTGCGTCTTTATCCTTACCAGCCATGATAAGGTGCGTTTCATATTCGCCCTTTGAATACTCCAAAAAGTCGGTACTCATCTGGTGGACCAGCGAAGTGGTCGGTACGATCACAAGGGCTTTCTTGTCGTAGTACCGCAACAACAGATATATGATAAGGGATTTGCCTGAGGCTGTCGGCGACAGTAGCAATTGTCGGCGTTCTCTTACGCAATCAACAAAAGCCTTATATTGGTAATCTCTCGGTATTTTTGCCAGACGCAGGGAGTTGACAAAATCAACAGCCTCGCTTGCAGAAAATTCAGCATTGCCTTGTAAGCCCTCGTAGGTGATTTCGTAATCCCTATCGGCTGCGAACTTTTCAATATACGGTACAAGACCATAGTAGATGTTCTGGTTGCCGTAGTTGAACAAGCGTATGTACCCATCCCAATAACCGTTTTTTACGGCTGGAATGAAATGGGCGTTCTCTACCTTAAACTGAAAGTAATCGGTGAGTTCTTGGGCCATCCATTTCTCACAGTGGATTTTCACATATACTTCACTGATTTTTGATATCGTTAATTTATCTGTCACCCGGAGCCTTGTGTAAATTTCTGGAACGCGATTGCGTGTCCTATTGCAAAGGAACGGTTATTGATACTGCGAAGAATTTCCTCTATGAACTTCAATTTCTGTTCTTGAATGTTCAACAATTCACTGTGCCGAATAACCTCTACATCATTATAGACATATTTATCTGCACCGGAATTCGACTTGGCCGCTTGGATGCCATCATAAGCCCAACCCAGGTCATCCAATTCCTCACGGTCCATTTGACCAAGATAGAAACGGCGCTTGTTGGATTCGAGGCGTTTGTTGTCGGCATCTAATTTGACCCACCGAAGGCGTTCTTCATTCCAAATTTTCAGGTACTTATTATGAAGCGACGGTATGTTAGCCGCTTCAGTATCAAGATCGTATTTGTCAATGGCGCAATCGGCATCCCATGACTCTTGTAATGCTGTAAGGTTCATTGTTCATTCCCTCTCAGTTTTGCAATGGCGGTCTTGATCATGCCGCCAGTGTCATAGGTATAGCCTAAGGATATCTGAGCAGCATCCAGCACAATCTCCAGCGCCTCTTTGTCTAACTGTGGCTTTTTATCCGGCTCAAGCATCTTCAAGCGTTCTTCCATAAGCTCAACCTTGCGCTCAAGCTGTGCCACTCTGGTTTGTGTCTCGGGTACGTTTGCCATGTTTACGCCTCGCTCGTTTTAGAAAGTGTCGAATGGGTTATCGGCATGAGTGCCGAAACTGTAGCCGCGATGATCTGGCTTTGGTTCTGGTCTGCGTTTCTCATGCCCACAGTTGACGCACTGCAATAGAATGGCGTCCTGATTTACCGGCTTGATAATATCCAGTGAGCCACACTTGCCGCACTTGACTGGCTTCCGTTCTTCAATGTGATACATGACCTATCCTTTCGGCATCAAGTGTGTCTGTGATTTCGGCATACAAGCATGCTCCAGCACGTCTGACATCGTGGCTGGAATAGTTTGCAGGTGAGATTGCGCCAAGTGCCTCATGGACTGCTTGAAGCTCGATTGCCGTCAGTTCAACGCTGTAGGTTTTTATTTCAGTCTTTGGTGTGATCGTTGCCATTTCAAAAATCCTCGTTATATCGTGCCCTTGTCGATCACTTCGACAAGTTCAACTTTTACAGAAACCATCCCGCAATCTTCGATACACTCCCGGCACTGTTTAGCGTTCTCAGGGGATGGATAGACCGTCACACCACCTCTGGCGTTATACAGTTCATGCTGAAAATCGGTCTGGCACATATAGCCAATGTCTGTATTTTCCGGGGGTGTGCTTAACGTTAAATCGCCGCTGATTGCCTCCAGCCGATCTGTAATCCCTAGCAATTCCGGGGTATTGGTCAGTTCGGCAATGTCTTCAACGTATGAGATCAAATCACTCAAAGGCATGTTATAGACAGTTTCACGGGTAATTTCAGTCATCACTTTCTCCTGTCTCCAAATCGGACGGCGGCTCTGGTAGCGGCATCCAGTCGGTAGGCTTGTTGTTCCAACCCCATAGCCAACAGAAATTCATCTGATAACTCACGGCTACCGGGGCCAACTTCAAGTCGTTCAATTAAATCGTTCATTTTGGTTTCCTCATAATATTCATCATTTTATTTCGCATCCATGGCTGCGTCCGGCCACTATTCGTAAATCTGGCTGGCTCCGCAAGGGTAACCATAGCAATTTCTTCTTGTACTCTTGGGCTTGCCGTCTTTAGTGGTTGAGTGTAATCAACACCTAGAATCCGCAACGCTAAACGATAAAGAATCCGCTGTAAAAAGCCCTGTGGTGGTTGGACTTTGGGAATGTGCCAAGCCTTCACGCCGGGTATCTTTTGCCATATAAGCATTTTTTCTAAGTTTCTCTATCATTTTTAGGATCGCAGAGTTTGAAGGTACCGTAGCGTATACGCGGGCGTAAAGAGCCAACACGTTTGCCGTTCAGCATTTTAATAACGTCGGTTATCACTTGATTCATCATGTTATCCTCACGGTATTTATAAATAGAAGACAGAAAGGTTTTCAGATATGAGCGCATACGACAATCAACCAGACAACATCAATGGTATTACACCACTCAATTTCCGGTTCCAAATGAAGCGGTTACCTGGGGTAAACTATTTTGCCAAGTCTGCAACAATACCTGATATCACTCTGGGTGAACCACAACATGAAAACATGTTTGTTAGGATTCCTTTACAGGGTGATAAACTTACTTTCGCGCCTTTCAACTTACGTTTCATGGTCGATGAAGATCTGACCAACTATCTTGAAATCTATAATTGGATGATTGGTCTTGGCTTCCCCGACGATTTCTTACAGTCCATTCACAAAGCCCCAGGTGAAAAAATCAACGAGGCTAATTTACGCGGCGAGGGCACCGCATCGGATGCCACTCTAACTCTCATGACCTCACACCGTAACCCCAATGTCGAGGTTACCTTTGTCGATATGTTTCCAATCAGCCTGTCTTCACTTGAATTCAATGTTGAAGAAACTGATATCCAGTACCTCCAGGCCGACGTTACTTTCGCTTATCGGAAGTTCTCTCTAAATGTTCTTTAATGGAGGTATATAACGGGTAGCCAATCATCATCCAACAAAGAAACAAGAAACCGAAAATTTGAACCAGAGCCTCAAACATCGCGTTTGCCGTCCCACATGTGGTACATTACAGGGAACCGTGGAACACCAGTTGACGACAGGTTTTGAAAACGAATCGTTGCGTCTGAACCAACATGCTTGTCAGCATTGACCAGCAATTGCTTGCAAAACTCACGGTCGCCTTTGATCCCGGCATTGAATGTCTCGCCGTTAGCCAACTTACAGGTCACAGCCTTACCGTAACCAGTCCAGTTTCCTTGGCCCTCAACAACAGCGACAACCTCATATTCCTCATCTTGAAACTCTTTCCGTTTCAACAGGCTCTTGGTTCGCTTGCCTTCATAGAGCGACGAACCAATGCGAAGCATTTGACCTTCTTGGCCAGCCTCAAGGTAACCCTGGTACAACTGGTCCATTTGCTCTTGGTTTTCCACCTTGTCTGTGGGTGTAACCACAACAGACGGCACATCCTCCATTAGATATGTCAAAATATCGAAACGGGTTTCAAAATCCGTATTCAAGTCGATAATGTCATAAACCCAATATTGGAGATTCGCTTTGCTTTCAGCCAGTTGTTCGGCATTAGGCTTGGCTTTTTTAGCCAGTGAAATCAATTTTTCAAAGTCGTCCCGCAAATGGCTTGCATAAAGTTCGCCATCGAAGACCATTGTGGGGTCACGTTGGAATTCATCATGTAAGGCTTCAAAGATATGAGGCGCAGAATTGATAGGTTTTCCACCGCGGCTCCACATGCCATCTTTATTGACGATACAGCGCATACCATCTAATTTCGGTTGGCTATACAGATCGTCAAAATCAACCGTGGTAGACGGTCCGTAAGTCGCAGCCAGCATAGCTTTCACGAACTTGGCCTTGTCGCAATCCTCAATACTTCGGTGGTAATGGTTTTCCAACTTTTTGTCATAAGCGGATTGAGCCTGTTTTAAGGCTTGCTCCTCGTCGGTAGTCTCATTTGCTTTGCCGGGATTCTTACCGAAACACGCGGTCCATTTTGACGTTTGCTTTTTGCCATCAGTCTGACCGCTTACGGTACGATAGGCACTGCCTTCAACTTCGATTCGCCACTGTTGAATTTTACCAGCAGAGGTGCGTTTGTAAATGTTTGGAAATGTTTTCATTTTTCAACACCAACCATATATGAGTACAGGGTCTTGCCATCTTGATTGGCAAGAAATTCCGCGATAGCGGGAACGGGATTTACCGAACCATATCCGCCATGCCAGTCGCGCCATTGGCGCGCTGTATCGGTATATTCGACGGCTTCTTCGGCGGCGAGTTTTCTAGTTTTGTCATGGTATCCTCAATCGTTAAAGACCAGCAGGCTGACACAGCCCCCGGCTTGTTTGTAAACGAAATGACCAGCGTCGTTTTGATAATCCAACACAAAAGGCAATTCGTTACCCATGCTGGTATTCATTGCCATAGGCCATGCGCCAGGGGCTAGCCCGAGGTCAGAGGCGTCAACGCAATATTCTTCAATACCGGATGATTTCCAAACCATATCATACGTGATTTTCATAATTCAATATCCGTTAGTTCGCGGGCAATTTCTTCCAGATCCCACATTTCAAGATGTTTCAAAGCGTGTTTGAAAAATTGCGCCTTATCATAGTCGCTGGCGAAATCATATTTGATTGCCAATGCGAGTCGCAATTCATATTCGGCTTCTGCTTTTTCTAAATCAGTCAATGTCATTTTCAATCTCCCTTTCTCTCTTGGTTCTTGATCTTACTATTTGATCATGCACCATTTCTGACCAAATGTCAAGTGTTTTTATACCTTTTTTGCTGTGAATCCTTTGCTTTTTCCATATTTTATGAGATTTCCCTGGTCTACACCACGCGCCCCTGACCACTCCCTTAGGTTGACAATGACGTAGGGTTCTCCACCAGGTTCTGATACCAAGAATTGTTTAGAATTTCCTGCGCCAATAGCGTCTTTTCTCTCTTGGCTGTGTTTCTTGCCTCTATGTTTATCAGCAATCTTGTCCCGGGTTTCTTGTGATACTGGTTTGCCCCGGTGCTTTTCCCTGTTATTTTCAAGTTGCTCCTCGGTCCAGATTCCGGTCTTCCCCTTATTCCAGGGTATGCTACCAGTCATGCGCTCTTTATGTGCGGCACGGTGCGCTTCTGCATTTGTGATTTGACCAGATAAACATTTCCAAGCAATACGGTCATATTCGTTACCATATTCTTCATAGAGTTTTCTATGCGCTTCGGCATGTTCTGGTATGGTTAGGAGAATGAGATTCGGTGGATCATCGGTGCCACCTGAGTGTCTCGGTATTATATGATGTTTGTGTTTCATACTTTTATTTATACATCAAGTTGAACACAACGAGTTCACAAATTGTTACCATCTGAAACATTTAGACAAAAAAAAGGCGCTCCCGAAGGAACGCCTTGATTTCTTTTGGTAAAACAAACTCACATGAGATTGTCGACCGCAATAATTCTGTAATAAGAGTTCTTATTAGCGAACGATACAACACCATCGGCTGCCGAAGTCGCATATGGGTTAGCAACAAGGCCATACCTGGTCTTGAATCCGATTTTGGGCTGGAACGTATTCTCGCCAATAGCGCGAACCATTTGTAGTGGCACGTATGGGCAATAGAACATACCGGCATCAAAAGGACTTGAACCTTTATAACCAACAGTAGCATACTGGATACCAGATGTGGCTGCAAAGTAAGGGTCGATATAAACCTTGAACTGACCGTTCAGGTTACCAACGAAGGTGTTGCCTGTGTCGTCAGAGGTGATGCTGTTGTTCAAAGCAGGTGATGTATCAAGAACACCAGCCATGTTCAATGCAGAGGCAACGTCACTTGAACAAACAAGCATGTTACCTTTACCACGACGAGTAGCCTTGGCAATTGCGTTGGCTTCGCGCTCCAATTGGAACATCAAGCCCTTGAACTTTTCAACAGACCAACGTCCGTTTGCGTCTTGGTCAAGATCGAATGTACCAGCAGAAGCGACGTTTTCTTGGGCGCCGATTGTAGCAGAGATATTGATCTTACGAACCATTTCGCGGTTGATTTCAGCCAGGATTTCTGTTGACAGAATGTTAGACAATTCTGTTTCAGCATCCAAACCATGAACGGCTTTCAAGTCTTGAGCCAATTCCATGGTGTATTCAGCTTTAAGCGCACGACTAAGGGCTGTCACGGTGATTTTCTCGATTGAGAAAGCCATTTCAGGGAAGTCATGTGTTGTTGCTTCGCCAAGTCTTTCAGCAAGTGCTGTTGACATAGCGGTAGCGGCTGTGTAAGTGTCACCGTCGACAGGTGTCGCAACAGGTGAAGAACCAAGTTGGTTGTTAGCAACAAGAGCCATCGCAGCATTACCAGCAGCAGCGGCTGAGAATGTTGTGTTTGCTTCGTTATGAAGTGCTTCAGTACCAGTTTGGTTGGTGTAGCGTGAACGCATAGCAAAGATAAGTCCGGTTGGACCAGTCATAGGCTGAACGCCCATCATATCAAAAGCCATTAGGTTCGGTGCAGCACGGCGAAGTAGTGAAATCAACACTGGATCGAAAATGTCGATAGCGCCGTCGCCAGCAGTAGAAGAAGAAGCACCCATGTTGTTCGTTGGTGCAGCTTCCAATAGAGATTGTGGTCCACGGTAGCCACCATTGCCAGCGGCATTGGTACGGGCATCCGTTTCTTGGTTCTCTAGCAGAGTTGCGATAACCGAGCGTTTGTGAGCATCCTCGATCTTAGGTAGATCGGGGTGTTCTATTACTGGCTGCCACTTCTCTTGTAGTTCGTGATTGAGCAACATTGTTGTTCTCCTTTGGATGTATTGTACTCTTATTTATAAATTTAGCGTTTTGTAGTGCGAGAAATGGCGTCCATATACGGGCTCATCGCTGGGTCCGCTTTTCGGGCTTCTGATTCGCTACCGTCGTCAATAGCTTCGTCAGATACTTCTTCACTTAGAACGACAACTTTGCCATCTGTTGGGAAATAACTTTCCTTCAGAGTAACAACTTTGTCACGATAATCATCTTCACTATCGAAATCAACGCCTTCGGCGAGTGCTTTCAATTTTTCTGCCTGAGTGTCAACGAGACCTTCAGTCACTTCCGCAACAATTTCAGCCATTGTCAGAGTGTCTTTTTCCTGACGAAGGTCGATAGAAGCATTCAATGCTTCATCTAATTGCGCTTCTAGATCTTGGTTACGAAGGGCCAATTCCTCAACAACGTCAACCTTTTCTTCGGGTACGTCAATGAAATGGTCTTCCAACAAGCCGTGTAGGCCAGTAATGAAAGATTCGGCTAGTTCGTTACGAATACCAGAATCGATAGCTAGTTCGTTTTCTGATACCCATTCTTCGCAAACATATTCAAGATATGTATCAACTTTTTGAGCCATTTCCGCCACAAGAGCATCACTGGTTTCAGTAAGTTCTGCTTCAGCCGCTTCTGCAATTTGCTGGGCAACTTCGTTAGCCTTAGCAACAACAGCGGCTTCAAAGATAGTAGTTGCAGTGGCTTTGAATTCCTCGGAAAGGTCTTCATCACCGAACATTGCAGCAACGTCGGCTGCAAGGTCAACATCTTCTTTGGTTACTTTTTTGAAAGGGTTTTCTTTTTTCTCGGACTTTTTATCGTCGTCGTCTTCATCGTCGTCATCATCTTCATCGTCGGCTTCAACGAGAGAACCCATGACGCCATCGAACATTGATTCAAGTTCGAGGGTGGATTTGTCTTTCATGCTGTCAATAACAGCATTAATCATATCCGCTTTAGTCAATTCTTCTTCGACTTCTTCGTTTTTCAACGCTTCTTTAGCAGAAATGGTTTCTTGGCTTTGGGCGCCTTTTTTCTTCTTGCCGTCAGCTTTTGGATCTTCAGCGTTCTTACTTTTGTCAGAATCGCTAATTTCGGAGCCCTTCACAACAGGCGTGCCAGAATGGTCAGCCTTGAATTCGTCCAATTGTTCATCTTTGATAGACATTGTTACAGTCTCCTTAATGTATTACTTCAACAGTATTTATAAAATTAGAGTCTTGAAAGAAAATCCTGAAAAACAGCAAGTTTGCTTTCCTCAAGTTCTCTCCTAGACGCCTTTTGAATCACTTGTTGGTGACGGGCAATATCAACTTCTTTGATGATACCGTTTGCCCATACCCATTCTCTACCTTCCATAATACCGTCAACGTAAGCATCGGGTGCTGAAGGGTCTGCCACAATGTCAGCCGGAGTAGCCAGATGAAAATCACCTTGTACTTCGTTGACGCCCTGGACTTGTTTTAGTGAACCCATGCCACGGCTGGATACACCAAGATTGCCACCGTCTTTGATAAGACCCTTGACAATATCACCCATTGGGGTGCTTGAAATTTTTGCTTTACCAATGAAGTTATTACCTTCTTTGACAAGCGACGTAATGCGGTGTGACGCACGGTCGAGGTTGATGGTCGGTCCTGTAGGATGACCAAGTTCGCCCCATGCTCTACCCTTATCGACATTTTCAGTCACATAACGGGCAACTTCACGTTCCAGGATCGCGCTTGGATATTTACGACCATTACGGTTAGCGACTTCAGACTGCATAAACACTCCATTGATATATAGAGTTTTCTCACCAGTCGCTTCGTTCAATTCCTCAAACGGTTTAACGTCTTCAGACATTTCTGTAATTAGTTTCATTGTTTTTCCTTTATGCGGGACCGCTAGTTGGGAATTCTTCTGTTGCGATTGTGTAGTTGCCTGTATAACGAGCCACACCTTTTGTTATTCTCAATTCATCCATCCAACCAGAAAGTGGGCCATCTGGACCTACTATTGAATCCCAGTTATCACCAATGCGTGTTGTGTGGTTACCGTTTGTGTAGTTATTACTATCAGCAAACGAACCTACTTCAACACCATCTACAAACAGATATGATGTACCACCTGTTCTAGTCCAAGCAATAGCATACCATACACCAGTTGTTAAACCAGCGCCTGTTGAACCATATTCTGTACCGTTATAGAAGTGAATTTCATTTCTGTATGCTTCCGCAGCCGCCGGACCAAAAATATCAATTGCCCATGGTGCTGCGCTGTTAGTTGATCTAAAGTCTAGCAGGTTGATGCCTGCTGTACCAAAGGCATTCAGTTTAACTCTCATTTCAACAGTTAAATCACCAGTTCCAAATGTCATTTCAGTTCCAGCATTTATAGAAACATAATGATCGTGAGTGCCTGGTAAGATAAGGGACGCTGTACCGAATACTTTTTCGGCTGTATCAAGTTCTGCGGTGCCAACGGCAGCTAATGTTTTTAAGCCTGTTTCATCAACAAACGTGGTTGAAGCGTCTGTACCATTGAATTTAGAATATAGTACAACATTATCCCAATAAGGATCAGTAGCAGGCGCACCTCCACCACCAGAGAACCTGGAAGCAGGATTCACGATAGCCATATTAGTAAGAGATATGCCAGCACCCAATTTCATGGTTTAGTACATTCCGATTACGCTGTTGGCTGTTGAGTTAGTCCACACTTTACGGACGCGCAAAGGCAGAACAGTACCAGCTGGAATAGCGGTAAATGTAACGGTGTTTCCTGAAGCCATACCTGCAAGTTCAACAACAAGAGTACCAGTCTCACCAACATAAACCGAACGGGTCGTATGTGTGGTGTTTGCTGTGTTACTTGATGTTATAGCATAGGAATGCGCCGCAGGACTATCTAGGTCCGTATAGAAATTATTGAATTTATCGGTTTGATTAGGCATGATTTACCCCACTGCTTTCAGAATTGCGTCTTCGTTATGTCCATCTTTTTGTAGGGTTTTCATAATGGCTTCATCACTTTTACCCTTGCCCCTCAAGCGTTTGACTTCTCTTTGTGCAAATTCTAAGGACGATTTTTTGAGAACCTTCATCATTCCGGCGCTCTGCTTATCAGCGTTTTTTTTAGAAAGGGCTTCGTCAATAAAACTACCGAAAGATTCGAGACCCTCTTTACGAGTTTCTTTGTTCTTGGCTTTCAATGCTTTCTTGGCTGCGTCTTCTGCATCATCTACAGATTTTTCAACACCGTCAGCCGCTTTATGAACATCACGGATGCCTCTCTTGGCACCTTTAGCAGCCAGAACGGCTTTACCAGCGTCGGAAACTTCATCAAGTTCAACTTCTTCTTTAACACCAGAAGTGATAATATCAAACGCTTTTTTAGAAGCGGCCTCTTGGCTCATACCTTTTTTAACAAATTCCTTTGTCATTTCAATATGGCGCTTGATGCTGTTTTCAATCGCTTTACTACCACCGGCTCTTGGGCGATTAGCTTTGATTTCATCAAGTTCAACTTCCTCTTTGATGCTTGCAACAGCCTTCCAAAACTTAGGGTTACCTGTCAGTTTAGAAATGACTTGTACCACACGCTTTTTGATTTGGTCTGCGTTATCAGGCGCAAAGGAACCGAACATGAAATCGTCTTCAAATGGTCTGGAACCACGACTAAAGATATGGATGATCGAATTCCAGTAATTTGTTTCTTCTTTGTCTTTGATATGCTTCTTGGCAAACGCCTTCATTTGTTTACCGATTTCCATATAAGCCTTGGCTTGGTCAGATTTGTTGAGCATCTTACCTTGAGCAGCGGCGAAATAAGGAATCGCTTTTAGTTGTAGTGCGCCTTCAGCCAATTCAGTTTCTTCGTTTTCAATCAGATTATAATAGTCGATACCTTTAGCAGCCTTCGCGTCATAACCACTAATGAACTTTTTGACCTTTGCGGGATCATCTTTGATAGTAACACCATCTGGTCCTTTGGACCGACCCATGCGATAGGTAAATTTAGCATTTAGACCTTTGGCTTTTGCTGCCTTCAACATTTCTTCTGGGTCAAAATCAAAGTTTTCTTGATCTGCATTGAATTCATATTTCTTAGCTTCACCCAATTCAGTTTCTTCAGCATGAACAGAAGACCGAGCGCCTGTTGCTTTGCCTTTGAAAACCTCGTCACCCGCAGTTGGGTGCTTAGTCATATCAGCCAGCTTCTTGCCCTTTTTGAGCGAATTAGCGGCTTTGACTTCTGGATTTTCAGGCTCCATTTCCTGTGGGTTTGCCTCGGGTACCTCTTGAAGGTCTCGGCGCATTTGTCTAAATGATTTACTCATCAGGTTCCTCGTCTGTTTGGGATTGAAGCCACGTCGCGGCTATAGAAGCCCGCTTGACGTTCAGAGCGTCTGCAACTTTATCGCCCATTACTGCGGTCACGGCTTCTTTTACTTTGCCTGCTTCACCCGCTAGTGAATGCCTTACGATATCTGTTGTTGTGTATTCGGTCATTATTTGTTCTCCTATCACTATTTATAATAATTGTGCGCTCTATACTGTGCTATTTAGTTGTAGTAAAGCGATTGAATTTTGGTCAGTAGTTTGCCAACACGTTCCCCGAAGGTTCCGGCTGTCGTGTGATCTGCGACTGCTTCATCCCATACAGCGTCGGCAATTGCTCTTGTATCAACAGAAGCCTTGCGCCAGTTTCGACAAAGGTATTTGTGCCGTTGTCTGTCAACCTTGTGGTAACATCAGGTCCAACAAGACACGACAAATAAACTTTTGTGTGTTCGACGTTTGTTCCGATATTGATACCCGTTGTTGCGTTCATAATTATAATTCTTTGTAAGTCAGTTTCACCACCGGTACCCAATGAGGTTGCTGTTGTTTTGAAACCGTTTACAACGCCTTCAATAGAAATGTCTAATGCTCTCAAACCTAAGCAATCATCAATATTTATACCGTCACCAGAACACGTATTAATCCATATTCTATCTAGGAAAGTTGTGGCGGCTCACTTCTTTGGCTCTGGCTCCGGTGCGCCAGGTAACTGACGGTCTTCCTCGTCTGGAAGTTGCTCTATAGGTTCTTCGCGTGTAGCCGCGTCTGGTCGTCCAGAGAAAGCACCGAAGTTTGTGTCACCAGTTTCTTCTGGATCTACTCCTTCCGCTTCATCCTCTTTCATAGCCTTAGCCAATTCTTCGATTTCTTCATCAGTCTGGCGAAGAATATTCTTTTTGACCCACTCAAGAGAATAGTAACGACCAACATAGGCGTCAACATCATTCAAGATGGTCATGCGTTCGCGCAAGATTTCCTGGTTCTTTGATTCAGCAAAGTGGTTATCTTCACGGAAGTCATAAAAGATATCCTCTTTGATGATATTCCATGTTGCTTTGTCTGTGATACCCTTGAGAATTAGTTGGGTTTCAAGAAAATCGTCAAACATTTCGGCAAACTGCATACGCAATCTGTTGATAAACTTTGAGAATTTCAATTCGTCACGGGTAATTTCACTTGCACGACCAAGATTAAATGCGCCGTCTGCTTCCATACGAGAGATAGGTACGTTCAAGGCCTTGTAAAATTTGTTTTTGAAGAATTCAACATCCTCAATTTGACCCAAGTTCTCACCACCGGGTAGTGTAGAAATCTCTGTTCCTTTGCCACCTTCACGACGAGGCAACCAGAAATCTTCCATCATAGTCTGGAATTTACGGTCGTCTTTGATTTCACCAGTCGAGGCGTCATAGACCAGTTTGTTCTTATGCTTGACCATCATATCTTTGAGATATTGTTCCGCCTTCATCTTCGGCAGGTTACCAACGTCAATGTAGAAAATGCGACGTTCGGGTGCGCGAGAGATACGGTAAATGACCAATGAGTCTTCCATCCAACGCATCTGGTTCCAAATCTTTAGAGCCTTATTCAAATGCGAAAGGATGATGGTGTTTCGTTCGTTGATAATACCGGAGTGAACATAGGTAATCGAATCTTTAGCGATACGAATACCCTCGTTCATGTTACTGGCGATGCCACGTTCGTTGTATAGGTAGAATTCTTTATATGACGGTGCAATAGAAACAACAGGTCTGTTAGTGTCCTTCGGTGCAATCTGCTTACGAACCTTCTTGATTTTACGAGGGTCGATATAGCGCAATTCCAGAATGCCCTGCCTTGGCTTCTTTACGTCAATCATCTTGTGGTAATACAAACGACCGTCTACGTACCAGCGTTTGAAAATATCATAAGCCTTGTTGTTGAAATCCATCAACTTGAGAATCTGTTCAAATTCTTCGGTGATTTTCTTTTTGATAGCCTCTGGCTGTTCCAGTTTGTCTAACTTGATTTCAACAGGAGACTTGTAGTTCTCCATTATGATCGCTTCGTTTACGATATCATCAATGGCTCTTTCACCCTCAGGTGATAAAGCAAGTTCTCTGTATTTTGTGATAAGTTGCGCTTCGTTTTTTGAAGTCGCGTCCATATCCAAATATGTACCGAAGACGCCATTTTCCGCAACCGTCATAGCCGCGTCGTGGTTAGCCGGAGCGGTGAACGATTGAATGTTCTCTCGCTTTTTGTCTTCTTTTTCTACACGGCCAATTTGATAGCCGAACAACTGAATCATGGCAACATCTTTCCTATTTCATCTACTGACTATTTAGTAGTTTTCTCTGGGCGTGCCATGCTTTCATAGATTCACTCCGTTTCCGCCGGGTTTCTTCTGAATGAATATAGCCTTTGAACATAGATCCGTTTTTTCTAGCCAGGTCTCTATGAAAATCGGTAGATTTTGATATACTCAAATTTTTACGGTGTTCACTAGAATATTTTCTACCCCTCATAAGCAATAGTGCGGGTGGGTGTTCAAGCACCGCGACCCGCATTTTATTTTAGTTAGGAAGTGCCGCCGTTACCGGTGATACCAGATTGAATTTCCCAATAATCATATGCCCATGTTACTTCAAATTCCTCAATTTGGTCATTAGAATCCCAAGCAAGTTCAATTGCAGCAACGGTTGTTGGCCAAAGACCGACAAAGTTATAGGTACGAATTGGAATACCAGTCTTAGAAAACTGAGTAATTTGTGCGTCAGATTTATATTGCGAGGGCGATGCAGAACCAAGGTTAGCCACGTTACCAACTGGTGTGTTGATAGCATGTGACCATTCTTCAATGGCATTACGAATACCAAAGTCTTCATCATTGAGAACTGAAGTAGTCCAATCCTCATATGTTCTATCGCCTGCAATCTTGACCTTACGACCAAAATACGGTAGTTCGATCATTCCAAGTGTAGCCGCAGGAATTGAACTTCCCTTGACCATAAATGGTACTTGAATATCCGCAGAGCCATTGATTGGGTTGGTGATTTGTACGCTAAACAGCGTAGGTCTAGCACCACCAAGTGCCATGTTGCCAGCGAAAAGATTTACATTAAATGCCACGTTGTTTCTCCAATAGGAAATTAATTCTTCTTCGCTTGTATTTAGTGTTATAAATACTAGAATTACCCAACTACTTCGACAAAGGATGTAAATAATGAAATATACCTACTTGATAGGCTGGAAAGAAAAGAATGTCTGGTACTATGGTGTACGCTATGCCCGTGGCTGCAAACCAGAAGACTTGTTCACCAGCTATTTCACCTCATCAAAATATGTCCATGAATGTATGAGATCCTGGGGTCTGCCCGACGTTATTCAGGTACGAAAGACATTTGAGAAACGTCATAATGCCCTCGTATGGGAGCAGAAAGTCCTGCGCCGGATGCAGGTGTTGAACGAAACGAAATGGCTCAACAAAAACATTTCGGGCGGAATTGCCTTTGATGATGTAATCCGCAAGAAAATGTCTCTGCGAAAACTGGGGCGTATCTGGGTGTATAATGAAGACGGTAAAATTATGATAGACAAAGACCTTGAATCATATTACCTGAGTCAGGGATATAAGAAGGGCCATGGTCAAAGCCAGAAGGGTGAGAAAAACAATATGTACGGCAAAAAGCATAGCGCCGAGTCGAAGGCTAAAATAGGCAAGACTAATAGCCGTTCGACATTGACAGAAGAAGGCCGGAAAGTGAAAGCGGAATTCACTCGCAACAATAATCCAATGGATAATCCTGATATTAGAGCGAAGCATAGGGAAGCCACGAAAGCCTCTGGCACCAGTTCTCGTAAAGTCACCGATGGCTATAAAGAATACTCATCAATTCGTAGTGCCAATGAAGACTACCCAGAGGTGAAATATCAAACCTTGTATTCTTGGGTTGTAGGACAAAAAAATGGGTGGAACTATTGCTAGCCCCACCCGATTTTCTAATTGAGAACTAATCTCAAAATTTTCCAACTACCTCACTGAATTCTACCCCTGTACGAACAGCGACAAAATTCAACTGAATAAAGTTGATACTGCGGGCAGGTTTCACGTATATGTCACCCACGAATTCGTTGCGGTCAATGACTTCACCAGTATTATTGGTTTCATCAGCTACCACACGATAATCGTAAATACCACGACGACCTTGAATGTCACGCAAGAAAGGCTCTACCATGTTGCGGAACTGGCTACGTGTGAATTCGTCATTGAATTCAAAGAGCATGAACTTAGCAGCGGTAGAAATAGCTTTTTCTAGCACGATAAACAAGCGACGGACGTTAATGCGGTCAAATGCACTAGGCGCCGAAAGCATTGTCTTATCACCGAACAGTAGTGTACCTTGACCAGGCTGTGATATAATTGGGTTAATACCAGCCATATACAGAATGTCACGGTCAGCTTGGCTTGGGTTGTAAGGAAGTTTGATAACGTCCTTAATTCCGCCACGATTGTAACCAGCTGGTGACCACCAAGGATCGCGAACTGTGTCTGTACGAACACAAAGACCAGCCACATCACCATTCATAGGAATGTTGCGATATAGGTCATTGTATTTGTCGTACATGTATTTCCAACCACTGTCCATTGTCGCGTAAGATGAAGAAGGCAGAAGGTTACGAGTTGCAACAATAGAAGTTGCTTCGCTACCTTCGTTATTTACAACGTCAGACGAGAATGGTGATAGGCAAACAATACAATCTTTGCGTAGTTCACCAATGTTGTTTACAAGGTGAAGTGCAAGAGTTTGACTGGCGTCTGCACCAAGAACAAGTGAGATATCAACATCAGCGGCGTCTTTGAACTTGTCATAGCCACGGATTTTGTCTGCTTCAGTAGGAGCCGAACCACGTGTTCCACCGGAAAGTGAAACTGTTTCTGGTGAAGTATTACCAACGAAGGTAACACCAGCAACAGCAGAACCAGCGTTGGTCATGTTGGCACTATGGTCCATCCAGCGAATCCAAGATGATTTCTGGTTGATGGCTTCTTTGTAGTAGTTGGTTGCACCGTCGATTGTTTTTGCGTCTGAACCAAGGGAAACTTTCTCATAAACTTCCAGAACGGTTCCGGCCGTTTGTGAGATTTCACCGTCTTCATCAACAACGACAACATGAACTTCATCGCCAACACCAGAAAGTGTTGTTGCGAATGTAGAAGTACCAGGAGCCGTATCGACTTTTTGGTAATATTCCCAGTTACGAATGATAGAAGCATTGGCAACAGCGCCGTCTTCGTGGGCTGTTGAAAGTGTAACCGAAGTCGAGTTGGCAATAGCGGAAACTTTTACTTCGGCGCCATTGACTGTTACAAGGTCACCAACAACCAATTCAGTATCGAATGCTGTGTTGTTAGCGGCGCTGGTCATTGTAGTCGAGTTGGCTGTAATATCAACAGTACCAGTCAATGTTGACTGATAAGCACCAGAGGAACCACAGATAGAAACTTTCAGGTTGTTACCTAGTGTGCCAGGATATTTTGCAATCCAATCACCCACGGCACCAGAGCCGTCTGCGTAATTGTTATCATAATGGTCGTCGTTCTTGACGATAAGACCAGTGCCATCGCCAGTAGCATTATTTGCTTCTGAACCAGCAGTTTCGTTGGCAACACGAACCGTTTGCAGTTTGTTACCATATTTTAGAAAGTTTGCAGCGGTGAACCAGACATTGGCTACGTTGTTGTCTGGCTTCCAGAACCGTAGTACCAGTTCGTCCTCTGATTCAATAAGCATACGCTCATTCAAAGGACCCCAGCGGAATTCACCTGCAATAGCGCCATCAGTGGTACTTACAGCCGGAATAACCGCGGTAAGATCGATTTCACTGACATTGACGCCTGGACTAACTTGAAACCCCATCGTGTTTCTCCTTTATCATTTGTGATAGATATTCGCTAGTATTTATAAAAAGAGCGGATTATGAAGACCTAATAGGGTTCGCTATGCATCCAATTTCCGGCGTGAAAACTGTCGCCTTCATGCGGATCTTCCTGTACGCCCACCCAAACTTGACCGCCGGCATCAACGGTTATCTCTTGTTCTGGTTGGTGGTCGTATATGATACCGAATGGTAAGACCGAATTTTCGATAGCCTTCATTCTCTCATCATAGAGCATATCTTTGATTTCAGATTCGGTCAATTCCTGAAAGAACATAGTGGTCGAGAACCAACCGAAGACAACCAACGACATAACAAGGTCGTCATAATGCCCATCGTCAGCCTCATAAGAAACACCCTTGGCAATGAATGTGGTGAATTCCTGAATGGTGTTCTTGTCTCTGATAATCAGTTTCTTTTCTTCAATCAAATCCTTCAGGTTAGAACAGCCAATCCGCTTGACCTTCTTATCCATATAGATGCCGAGAGCGAATGAGTTACCCTTAGATTTCTCAAAGTTACTTGTGCCCGAGGCTGAATTGACATAGACATTTTCGTACTCAAGGTCGTAATACAGTCCCACGCAAACCATGGCCCCTTGGTCGTTATTTTCGATAACCACAAAGGCGTTGTTATACATCTTGGCATATTTCTCAAGTAGATTTGGTAGCAGCAACGGCGATATCATGTTATCGTACAGAGTGCCGACTTGCTCGTAGGGTCTGGCTGTAATGTCAATGATATGGAACGCGGTGTGATCTTGACCACGACCCTTCGCCACATCAACAGCCATTACATATTCATGACCCTCAACTGGTCGTTCGTATAGTTTGACGTATTCCTTTTCGTACTCAGGCTCTTCGGTCGACATAGCCATGATAGCATTACCGTTGATAAGGGTGTTACCCGTACCAAGGAAGTCGTTACCAAATTCCTGTTGAAACTGAATTTCAGAAGTGTTCGCAATGGTCTGACGTTTCCATTCTTCATCACGCCCAGGGACCATATGCCAGTCAACACGAAACGGTTTGAAATCGTTTGTGCCTGTCATGGCTCCTTCATAGATGTAATAGAATGGGTTACCGATGCCATTAGCGGTAGAGGTGATGATAACCTTCGTCGTCTTACCAGAGGTAATAACGGGATACGTCGCTGTGTAAAAGGTCTCGGCGTTGTCAATGAACGCAAACTCATCGAGGTACAAAAGAGCAACCGACTTACCACGAATGGATGAACTTGATGTTGACCCCGCTTTGATAGTACTTTGGTTCTGAAAGGTGATAGATGATTTGTTGTATTCTACACAACCATTTTGTAAAAAGAAGGGGATTCCCTCAAGAGCCATCATAAGACGCGACAACATTTCACGGGCTGTTTCACCTTTGTTGGCAGCAATAGCAATAGGTTTTGCGGGTGTGAATAGAGCATACCATAGAAGATAGCCAACCGAAGTGATTGACTTACCGGACTGACGAGAGGCTAGAACAACCGAGAAACGATTCTCGTCATAATGCTCTATCAAGTTTCGCTGGTAGTCGTACATATCAAATGGTACAACGCCATGATCAACATGCAAAACCGTCATGTAACGGGTAATGAAATAAACAGGATCTTTAGAACAGCGTTGGTACTCCTCGATCATATCGGGAGTCCATGGCATATCCACACCAGCTTTTTTGATATGGACGTTACCCTGGTATCGGTACCATTCGGGGTATGAATGATTATCCGGCCACTGCGTCTTGTCTATTTCTCTGGTGTATTCCATTATTTCTTTACCAATTTGTATTCAATGACTCTTGGTGCTACCCTATCATGCAATTCAAACCCATGTTTTTTGGCAAATCGCTTTATGAGTGAACTGTATAGTTTACCACGTGAGCCTTCCTTTTCCGACATTTCTTTTGCGGCATCAAAGGTTAGGATCGATACATCATTTTTTCTCTCTCTCAAAAATTGTTCAAGACCCTTGATGACCGTCGAGAATACAGGTAAAGATTCACCCTTGCCTGTTTTCGCCATGGAATTACCAACAGAAAAAACCAGTTCCCATGACATTTCCCGTTCATTTTCCATGAAAATATTTATCATAATTTTCTGACCACCTGGGGTGGTTGCTGTGCCCTTCCAATGATCGTATTTCTGTTTTATCCATGTGATAAATTCAGATTTATTGAAAAGCTCTGGTAGGTACTCGCTAAATTTCAACATGTTACAATTCCTCTATAACGGTGACTTCGCCTTTCAAGCAATCGTCGGGTGTGAATACCATCTTGCCAAGTCCTGCGTTCTTTAGATCCCAACCCAATTCTTTACGAACGGGCTTGTAACATTTATAGACCAATTCAGAGCAAGAGAACCGAACATCAGCCGTGTTCCCAAAGTCAAAGTTGTAATCATATGGTACGCCCAGGTAACCGATGGCATCTTCAACAGCCATTTCGCACCATGAGTGAGACACGTTAGGGCGCACTATAGCCATACGGTCGCAGCGCATCCAATCAACCAGATTGGTGTACTGGACAGCGGGTGTCATGGCATGAATAACCTTCTCGTCACCGACATAGATTCCAGCATGGGAATATTTGCCAGGAATGAAGAACCCATCAAGGTAGTTGTCATAGCCACGCAGCAAGATATCACCGGGACGCAATTGGTCACGCACCGAATAGTAGTCATCGCCCTTGAGTTTGTAAGAGGTTGGGCCTACTGTGAGCCATAGCGGGGTCTTGTACACCTTGATATGCGAGAACCATTGAAGGAACTTGGTCTGTATTTTGTATAGGCTCATTTGCTTAGATTGCCTATCATGGTCTGACCGCGAACCTTACCGATTTTACCAGCGTTCATTTGCTTTTTGATTTCTGAAATTTCCTCGGCTGTGGTTTCAGGCTCTTTGTATGGTGTGCGTTTCCAGTCGGTGAATTTCATTTTTTATCTCCTAATAGCATTTTCTGAATGTCGTCTGTTGACATTACTAGGTTGTTATTCGTCACTTGTGACTCGGGTGCTTTTGGACCTCTCTCTTTTAGTGCTTTCTTTTTCGTCTGTAAATCTAGCAGCGCAAGGTTACCATCAACGATATTCTTGATAAGACCACCGACCACCTCAAACGCTCTTGGGTGTTCTGAGTCTTGGGCTACTTCAACAGCGGAGCCAAGAACAAGAGAACCCTGTTCGACCGCATCAATAATGTTGGCTCTTGCAAGCTCTGTATCCGCATCAATTTGTTCATCAGCCACAGTTGGTTCTTCTATTACCACAATGGCTTTTTCTTCTGCATCAATAACAATAGGGGGCAGCCCCAGGGTATCCTCAAACGAGTCATTAAATTTTGTCATAATTATTCCGTATCATGTTTAGTGCCATCATCAAAAAATGTAAAGTCTTGGGCAAAACCGAAATCATCCGAGGCATCAATGGTAGAAGTTGCAACCGAAGCAGCGGAGTTGGTTGTTGGTGTTCCGTCTGCTAATAGACCTGGTGTTGTGACAATTCGTGAGGCTGTCGCTGTCGAACCAATGGCTGTGTCTGGAATCGTTTCAGTACCATCGGAAGCGGGAATGAATGTGTCTGTAATCACTCGCTTGATAACTTCGGCTGACTTCACTGGTCCATATAGATATGCTTTGATCTGAAAATCAAGGGTCCATATCAAAGCCCGTCGTGTTTGAAAGTCACCCTCATAGGCATCTTCTACAGCCGTTGATACCAGCACGATAGGAATATCCGTCTTGAATCCCATTTCTGGTATCATGTTAGCGGAGACAGTCCAATCTGGGGTAAAGTACGGTAGAATCTGTTGAACGATTTGTGCACCGTCGTTGGCGTTTTTGACCATGATAGACAAGGACATTTCGATATCATACGGCACACCGACATACTGAGACAATAGTTTTTGTGGGTCTGTTGTCGAGTTAGTCACGTTTCGTTGACTTGACTGTTTAGCCCGTTCTGGTGAATAGGTCATGCCTGTGATCTCAAAACCCATTCGTGGTAGCTGAATAGCCACATCACGATTAAGGTCTGGGTCGGTGTTCAACCTGACTAAAAATTTCTCGCGTGGTCCATACGCAATAGGAACCTGTATCGTCTGTTGACGAACACCTTGATTGTCTACTCGTTCGATTGTGAGATCGTTGAAAAGCCGCCCAAAGATAATGATATATTTGCGTATCGACTCATGGTCGAAATATTTGTTACCTCCGAATCCGATTGTCAGAGCCCTCCTTTATGAACCGTTCTCTATACGAGCATGTTGTTTTCATAGCGTTCACAATGTCTTCCAGTTTGCTTTCAGTCTTGAGGTCTTTATTCATATGCGCTTCAAAATCAGGTTCTTCAACCCATTCGGCGCAATAATGGCACCATATTTCTTTCATCAAATATCTCCATCTTATAAATAGTTGTAAGTCGCGGTACTACCAATACCCACTAACTCTATAGCCCCGGAAGGCAACAGCAATGTCACATCTATTTATACAGAACAAATACACAAGATGGTATTTCAATATCATCCGTAACGCACAATCACGACCTATTCCCGAAGGATATGTTGAAAAGCATCATATCGTGCCTGAATCTATGGGTGGTGAAGAAACGGTTTCTCTTACCGCAAAAGAGCATTTCATTTGTCACGCTCTATTGGTTAGAATGACCAAAGGTTCTGACCATCATAAAATGGTGTTTGCGTTCAACATGATGGGTGTGGACGCCCATGGCAAACGGTATGTTTCCAGACTACATGAATACAACAGGGTAAAAGTGGCTAAGGTTATTAGTGAATCGAATAAAGGCAGACAGCCGAGATTGGGTGCTGTTCTTTCCGATGAAACAAAAAAGAAGATAGGTGACGCCCATCGCGGCAAAGTACCATCAAAAGAATTGAGAGAATTATGGAGTAAACAACGAACTGGTGCTGGCAATGGCAACTATGGTAAAAAACACTCCGAGGAGAGAAAGAGAAAGATAGGGCAAAAATCCAAAGACAGACAGTATCCAGTTTCGTGTGTTCATTGTCAGAAGACCGTTTCTAATCAGTTAACCTTATCTCGCCATCATGGTGATAGATGTAAATCTATTCAGCTTCGCCAAACGGGTTAATTTCGCTAAAGTCAATAATGTTGTCGTCATAATTGGTTGTTGTGAAATAGGTGTTATTAGCCTGAGCATCGGTGTTCACAGGTAGATAATCTTCCTTGATAAATGAACCACCATCTTCTAGCAATATCTTGTCACCTGTTTCAAGCAACATTTCATAAGCAAGGGCGTTTCCAGAATAATCGGTTTCTATTTGATCAATGGTCGCATTACCAGTACTAATAGTTTCGTGGCTATACTCAAATAGGGTACACCTCAGATCATAGGTGTATAGACGACCAAACGAATAGAAAACTTCTTCATGTTCAACATGGTCGATCTGGAAAATCTTGCCGTTCAATGGGAAGTAGATTAGATCTCCTTCAAAGGGTCTGCCGAGAGACAAAGCAAAGTTGTCGCCGTTGGCATCCTCAAGTAAAAACTCGTCGCCTGTCTCTAAGAGAACATTATAGCCTTGGCCTTCTGTAAGCAATTTCTCTGATTGAAATTGTTCGAACCTTTTGACGGCTACTGTGAAGGTTATCTCGTCGCGTATCTCAAGACCAAACTTTGATAGTAGGTCACCCTCACCTTCAAAGCCCTCAACATTTTTGATATAGACTTCGATAGTCGCGGCTACATTGAAAGCCGAAAGCGTATCTTCACCAAACAACAAATCTTCTTTGACAAGGGTACGCGGCAAGTATTGAACATCATGCCCATACATTTTTATGGACTCGATTATCAAGTCCTCTGCCAACCCCTGTTCTGAGGCGAAGGCATAGTTGTTGAAATAACTATTTACCGCCATAATCACAAACCCTTTCTACACTGGTGCCTTTACGAGAAATTTTGCCGCTCTTGGACAGATATTTCAATGTAGTTTTGGGTATATCCAAAAGTTTTGATACCCATTCTAAGGACCATGAATGAAATTCTGTATCTTGGGTTGTTATCTTATACCAATACTTGGCTCTTGCTTGTGCGGCTTTCGTAGCATGTTCAATACTTTTCGGCACATCTTTGAGTCTTTTCGATAACTGATTTTTTTGTTCTTGGGAGCCGTTGTATTTACACAGCGGGCTGTTGTCGTAGTAAAGGTTCTTACCTGAAACTGATAATTTCTTTTTGAAATCATCACTTCTTTTCATACCACGATTTACACGACCACCAGAGGCATGATTATAGCCAAGGGTCTGTAAATCATATTTTCCTATCCAATATTGTTCTCTATCATCAATAGTAGTTTCATCACATCTTTCAATCATTTCGCATGTAAAATTATTTACACCATGCTTACGAATAGCATTGTATAATTTGTAATTACAAGAGGTCTTTGAACGTGACACATGACCAGACCATCTTTCATCAAGACTTTTTGATGTTTGACCAACGTATTTGATTTCATCAAATAATTTTATTGCGTAAATAATCATTATATATTTCACCCAGACATATCAAACACTGGAAGGCTGTAAGAGGTAATCATTTCTTCTTCTAGTTCCTTGAGCCGTGTGTTGGCTTCATCCCACAATTCCTGACCGTTAAAGGTCACGCCACCGGGTAGTTGTACGCCCGTGAATTTCTTCAGGTTAGCACCCCATTGACGTTTGAAAAGTTGTGTGGTATATTCAAGCAACCAACGGTCGTTCCATACGTCTGTGTAGGTGTCTGGGTCAATCAACTGGTAACCGTCGATGATAACATAATTGCCTACAGTTACCTTGTTCCAATCCATATCAAGATTCACTCGGTCGGTATGACGATTGAAACGAATGGGTTGTTGACCTGTAAGAATTTCCTGTATCATTGCGATATGCTGTTGAGCGATCACGTAATGCGTCATTTGAACATTAGCGGCGTCAAAAACATCATTCAAGGAAAACTGATAGTTCAGGTTGAACATATTGCTTGATGAAGAAATTGCGCTACCGATAGGGAAAATGCGTGTAACACCAACGATATCTTCATTAAGTGAAATATATTTGTTGGTTACGTCTGTGGCTGTGACTTGGTGAGCGACATAAACTTGTTGTGTACCATCAAAGTGGTAATCCCTGTAATACTGAAGGGATTCATCAATGCGGTCGTCAAGTTGGTCATTATCAACATTTATGTCAATAACGGGCTTGCCTAAGTTGCGAAGGCAATACTCTCTGTGTTGTTCACGGCTTGTAGGTACTGCCATAATAGAAATACTCCTAGTTCTTTACTGTATTTATAAGAACCAGGGAGACTATTACTTTTTCATTATTTTCCAGTTGTGGTTGACTACCCACATATAAAAAGCGACTAAACCAGTCATAGCAACGGTGACCATAGTAGGATAATCTGGATATGCGTAATAATACATGAAATAAGCCACGGCGGCCGATAGCCCGAACTTTGCGACTAGCCATGATTTACCTAGCTTGCTCATAATCCATGCCATTACAGGATTAGATTCTACGCCGCCTTGGTTGATAACTTTGTTCGTGGTGTAAACGTCGAGAACTTGTAGCACCATAAATGCTGCGATAAGAATTTCAATAGTTTCCATTTCTTACTCTCCTTCTAGTTCGCCAAAGAATACCACTAAATATCGGTAAACAGAATCTGCTGCTCCAGCGTGAGTGTAGTTATATATCGACGCCTGGCTCGGGTTAGTAACGGCTACGCCAATGATATTAGCATCATTATCTTCTGACGAACCGGATGCCACATAATAGCCTTTGAAAGGCGTTCCAAAAACAGCCGTGACTGTGGCACTAGCTACAGAAATACTTTCTATGTTGTGTGAGGCTCTGATTTCAGCCTGAGTCCCGTAAATCCAAGCCTTCGCTTTACCAAGATCAATACCTTCATGTTGAATACCAAGCCCTTTGACGGTCTCGGTCAATTCACGGAGGCTTTCTGTCGGCATACTGATAGAGGAATCGGTAGCACCAATTGAGAAACGCCCGTTACCCCATAGTTTCATATGTTCGAAGGCCGAGGAAGCGCCATCGTCGGCTACGTTGGTATATACGAGTCCATCCCAAATGCCTTTGTCGTCGGTTTGGGTTACAGCGACCTTACCGGAAACCGGATCAACATCAACGTCCAACACTGCGTCGGTTGTTCCCGATTGCAGCAAGACCTTGGCGGCTGTTTCAAACATACCCTTTTCAGCGTCGTACATGGCACGAATTTGTGCGGCTGATGGGGCTGTTGCTGCTACCCTAATCATAGAAATAGCACCGTTGGCCCACGGATTACCAGCCGCCGCCGTTGCACCAATGCCAATACTCTCATTCACAGTCAGTGTCGCTGTAGCGTTAACGATAGTGAAGTCACGTTCTAGCTTGCCATCGACCCATATTTCAGTGTTGGTTGTTCCACGCTTAACTGCAACAATCATGTGCCATTCACTGTCAGCAAAAGTGGCTGTTGTAATGTTCTGATCAAACCCTGACCCATCATTAATGATGAAATTCATGGCACCAGAGGTTTCTGTCCGCAAACCCCAGAGTGGAGTTGTGGCTCCTCGTGTTATGATAGTCTCATAGCCACCTGACGCTGTTAGCTTGAACCAAGCCACAATACAGAAGTTTCCAGAGCCCCAATCAAAGTCAGTGTCTGTTGCTCTGGTCAGATAGTTACTTGCACTAAACCCGCTATAAGCCAGCAACTCACCACTCGCACCGTCTGCGGAGGCCGATGTTACAGTGCCGTTCTCAGTAAGCGTGTTGGCCTTGTAGCTACGATCAGCCGTTGCAGAGTTTGCAAGCCATGCGCCACGCACATCCCCGATCATGTAACCAGTGTTGTATGTGCGGTTTATAGCTGCGTTCATATGTGTTTGGAATGATGCTGCGGCGTCCCTTGGGCCATTCAGTTTGCCAATAGTCAAACCCGCAGCGGCTGCATACGCAATTTCACCTTGGCTACGGGCAGATATTCCGTTGTCTACACCTAAACCATAAACGCCGCCAGTAGTGGAGTTTGCAGCAGTTCCTGACCAGTTATCAGCAGTCATAGTTTCGATAAGCTGACTTTGGAAGGCTCTGTCACCAGATGTTCCGTCTGAGTAAACAACGTAGCCGTTAACTATAGCTGATCCGTAGTTTGCCGCAGCGGCTGTCACGCGATCCCAAACATTACCGTCATATTTGATAACACCGAAAGCTGCACCGCTACTCATATTATACCCGAAACAAGGCATGTTGCCGCCAGTGCGCGGATCAGAGGGCCAAGTGTCCCAAGTACCCGCACTTACATCTGTAACTGCATTGCTTCCTAAAGCCGGAGTTGTACTGGTAGACAGTGACCGGGGCCAGCCTACTGTGCGTTCAGCCCAGCTGCCGTCATGTGGGTCTATAATCGTTACCCCGTCTTCTGAACCGACAATGATGTAGCCCATAGAGGCCGCAATTCCTGTTGGCGTCGCTGCGCCAGTGATCGTAACCGATGCAAGGGCTGTACCACCAACAACATTTGAATCCGTCGCATCCCAAATTTCAACCGTACTGTCAGCCCCAGCGTCTTTCACTGTGGCGACCATAAGTTTTTTGACGACAGAAAGATTTTGTTTTTCGTCCCATTGTACGCCATCGCGGGCTGGACCAAAGATAACAGCATCAACATATGTGGCATCGGTATCAACCGCGCCACTGAAAGTACCTGTACCACCACCCTGGGCAATGTCTAATGCTTTACTCATTTTGGATTATCCGCCTTTACTTGTGCAATACGGGTGCGCCATGCATCAACATCATGGTAAATTTCATCTAGTTGATCGCCGACTAATCCGTAGGCGGCGATGCGTGTTTCATCGACTGTTGGTGCCGGCGTGTCGTCTTGCACCTTTGAGCAAGTCGGGTCAGCCTCAATATCCAATAGCATCTGGTCATAGTGGCGATTACCGGGGGCTACTGCCCACTGCATTTTCCCCCTGCTGAATTGAACTGTGATGCCATTTATCTTGTGTTCTATGTACATCCTATAGCTCCGCGTCTATTTCAATATAAGTGATACCAGCACCAGCGTTCCGGAATGTCTGCACCAATGCCCCGTTCCCTATCGTTAACCCTGATGTTGTAAATCGGGGATTACAGTTATCATGGGTTATGTACCAACAGTTGAAGGACGTACAATTATATCCACCACCTTGTTGCAGAACACGCATGTTTGTTATAGCTGAACATGTAACGGTTGGATTGGTACGTTTCCAAGCAAAGTTTAACTGCCCCTCTAGGTATGTACTGTGTTGAGCAGACCCATCTATCCAAAGCCTATAAAGACCCTCACTGTCAAACCGTTCGTAATACCGCTGACACTTAGCCAGCGTATCCCCATAACTCTCATGCTCAAAGCTGGTGGCTGCGCTGGCAACTTCCAGTTTGACGCCTGTCAGGTATACGTTGTTCGCCGTGTTATCCATCAGGTTCTGCTGGTTTGTCGTTGACCTCCAGCCACCGCCAGAAGTCCAAGTATCGGCAGTGTTTTCATAACCGTTAGATAACAGGGGGAAGCCGATGCTCAGTGCATAGGTATTATCATCAGGCAGTGCGCTACCAGAGGTTTGTGCGGGGAATGTCACAGTGAAGTACTCGGCAGTATTCGCCGCCGTGACTGTGAACTCCATAGGGCAGCCATAGTTGTTGTCGTTGTCCACCATGAAAACGACCTGTGTACCAGCCTTTGGCGACTGCCACCAAAACGAGATCGTAGTTTCTAAAGAGCCAGATGTGCCATGCAATAGATGCTGAACATCCTGCCCTTCAAACTTATATTGGATGCCCATGAAATCACTACCAGCCAACGAACTTTCGACTGTGGTGCAGTCCACTTTTAATGCAGATGGAAAACCCGCTGCGGCCATTAAAGCGGGTGATGCCTCGACAGTTGTAGTAGCGATTGCGTTTGTAGTTTCGACAAATATCTGCCAACGATCTGCTGCGGTGTACTCTGTAGAGGTTATACCTGTAACAGTCCCACGCTGGCTGACAGTCATGCCGCCGTTGATGATCAGGTTAGGGTTGTTACCCGTTGGCGCACTCGTTGCACCTGTACCGCCCTGTGCCTCTGACAATGGCGTAGTCAAACCAGTTAGACTTGTTATATCTGCATTGGCTCCATTAAGAGCATATTTTGCATCAACTTCGGTCTTGGTATAGGTATCTGCTTTCGCATATGAATTAGGGTTTGTGACTTCACCAAAGGAAAGAACTTCCAATTTCCAACCGGCGGTCATAGCCGCAAGACCAGTGAAACTTGTACCAGTTGTTGCTGTATAATCTTCGTCGTTTAGTTTAACACCGTTGAGTAAGACAAGATAATTGCCTTCGCCCACGGTATATGCAAGAGTATTGCCGTTGTCGTCTGCGCCAGATACTGAAGTTTGAGCCGCTGCCGCGGTGAATTCATAGAGAACAGCACCCTGATAGTTTTCCCACATTGCGCTAGGTATTGATTGAATGCCTAATCCCATTAGTAACCTCTAATTTTCTTTAAGCGCGAATTGGCTTCTTCTAATTGCGCTTTTAAATTTCTCAACCTGTCTCTTGACGACTGGTTGCTACCACGCTTTTCAATGCGGTCTTCAATAGCCCACACTTGGCGTTGAATCTGTTCAACAATAAGTGTTTGGGTACGAACATCAAGACCTACCAGTTGGAATTTTACTTCCTCAACTTCGGTATTCCATGCGACCCTAGGAATATCAAGCCCCATTGCGTCTGCACCAGCATAAGCACCACCGATAGCAGAGACTACGCCGAGAGAAATTGTGATATGTTTTAATGCGTCTATTATGTTCATATTACTATTTAGCTGCCACCCTTGAATAAATTGCTTATGGCATCAAAAAAGGTGAAACCGACAGAACCTATGAAAGTAATAGCCAGGATGATACCCGCCCATTTGTTTTTCATAGCGATCAACGAGTTTTGGTTATCAATTAGCTTGTCCATCTTGTCAGATAATGCATCAATATGGTCTTCGGTCTTTTGATGATAAGCAAGTTCGCGCTCCTCATGTTTTTCTTGACCTTCTTTTATATCATCAATACGGTTAAAAGCCGTCTTGATTCTTTCGTCGTATCTGGCTTGCTCGGTTTCTAGGTGACCGATTCGTTCGCCGAGGTAATCGTTAGCCATAGTTGTTGCTTTCTTCAGTCTGCCAGTTCGGCAGGCGTAAAGGCATCCATATCGTCGGTGTTATCCATAGCGTCAAGGGCTACTTCCGCAGCGATAGGCATATCCCGTAGGACTACCTTTTCCGCTGCGGAGTTGGCTTTGGTTCTGGTAGCACCAGGCTTACCAACAACCTTTTCCATAATTTCTTTGTCGATTTGTTCCAGTTTCGCGTTACGGACCCGGCGCAATTGTACCATTTTTTCTTCACGAACCTTAGGTAGACGCCAAGCATGGGTCTTCAATTCTTCTTCAGTGACCTCAACAGCCAATGTAGAAGCATCGGGTACGATAGCCGCGGCTGTTTCGTTGCCTTCTTGGTCGTAAGTGGCAGGAATTGTTGCAGCCTTGACTTTCTTAGCCAGGATACCAGAGACAGAGCCAGCGTCACCAACTACGGTTACTGAGCCGTCTGCGTTTACAATTTTCTCGTTCATTACTTTGTTTCCTCTTTAGTGTATTTATTCATTTACTCGCCTTCAAGTTCGCCAAACCATACGGCTGAATATGATTGAACATTCCTGGCAGCACCGGCGCCGTTATAGAAGGCTAATCTACATGAGGTATTTGTGCTTTCATCACTGCCGTCATAGTAATAACAAGTATCTGTCGTCCCGGCATCTGGTTGCATAGTAACCTGACACACATAAGGGATTTTATCCGCACCAGAAACCGATTCCTTAAAAGGTGTGGCAAATACTACATCAATGTGCCCAGTAGATACCCATGTTACACTCTCTATCCCATATGAACCGTTGATTGTGCTAGTTGAAATTGGTCCACCAATAAGCCAAGCCTTCGCCTTACTTAAATCAATACCTTCATGTTGAATACCAAGACCCCTGACAGTTTCAGCCAGTTCTCTAAAATCCTCGGCTGGCATATTGATTGAAGCATCGGTAGCACCAATTGCGTAATGACCCTCACCCCAAAGTTTTAGGTGTTCGAATGCGGTTGAAGCGCCATCTTCTACTGAATTTGTATAGACAAGCCCGTCCCAAATGCCTTTGTCGTCAGCCTGAACTACTGCGACCTTACCGGAAACCGGATCAACATCAACGTCAAGGACCGCATCGGTAGTACCGGACTGTAATAAAACCAAGGCCGCTGTATCAAACATGGGTTTCTCTGCCAAATACATATTGCGTATCAAGGCGGCAGATGGCGATACGCTTGAAACCCCGGCAAAGCGGCACATTGTTAATGTGGTAGAAGTGGCGGGGTTTGTTGACCCGTTAGCCAGTGATCCGATAGCAAAAGGCATATTACCGCTGTCAGACATAGAGCCTGTATTAGTAGTGTCAGAGGCTTCTAAAACGCCGTCAACGTACAAATAGCGTTCTGTGGATGACACGTTTACAAGGTCAGCTTTGTGCCAAGCACCATCATCAAATGTCTCTGTTGTGGCAAGTCCACTTGCAGACGCTGATGCGCCGTTGACTTGACAATCAATAACACCACTGGTCAAGAAACTGATATAACTCTCCACAGACCGAGCAGCATTACCAAAGCCGCAGAATACTTCGCCAGTAGAGTTGCCGGAAGACTTGAACCAGATAGCCATATGAAACGGGCCAGTGCCACAAACATCCCAATCTTCATCACTTGCGCGAGTATGGTTAATTGTTGAGCTATAACCATTATAGGCTTTAAGTTCTCCAGTAGCTCCGTCAGCGGATACCTCAGTAACACCTGCACCGTTATTAGTCAGCGTATTCGCGTAGGGACTAAGATCAGCCGTTGCTGAATTGCAAAGCCAAACTCCTCTGGTTGTGTGAAGCATGTAGCCAGAATTGGTTGCCCTAGTGATTGACGCAGAGGCTAATAGCTGGTTCTGCAATGAGCCTTGACCCATGCGACCAATAGTAAAATCAAGGCCACCAGTACCGCCTAGCGCACCAATCTTCTCTCCGATGGAAAAAGCATCAGCAGAGATACCTACACTATCAAGCCCACCGTTAGATGACAGATAACTATATGGTGGGTTGACACTTTGGTCCGCAGTAATTGTATCAATCGGTCCCGCTGCTCTGAACTGTGATGTAGAATATGCAGCGAACAGCATATCTTGGCCGATGGCGATAGCAGGAGAAGATGTTGCTGTTATCTGGATTACATCTTTAACTGTTCCATCGTTCTTAATAACAGAGGCTTGGAATGTCCCTGTCCCATACTTGACACCAAAGGTTGGGATTTGCCCTCCTGTATTACTATCAGTTGGACCACTGGAAAGCGTATTTGCTGCAACTCCAATCACATCGTTGTTGTTCAAATTAGGGGTGTCAGTTGAGTTTAATGATCGGGGCCAACCTGTTGTGGCTTCGGCCCAAGAACCAAAATGTGGGTGGATGATATGAATGCCATCCTCGGAACCCACAATGATATAGCCCATGCTGGCTGCAATGGAAGTCGGTGTTGCAGCACCAGTAATGGTTATTGCCGCCATAGCAGTACCACCGACAATCGTGCTATCTGTGTAATCCCAGATCTCAACGGTCGTATCTGCGCCTGCGTCCTTGATGGTCGCTACCATGATTTTCTTCACAGTAGACAGATTGAGTTTTTCATCCCATTGAACACCATCCCTCGCAGGACCAAAAATAACAGCGTCAACGTATGTACCATCAGTTTCAACAACACCAGAGAAAGCGGCTGAAGTCATGGCACCATTAGCAGATACAGCGCCTGTAAATGTTCCGGTTGTTCCTGCAACAGCGCCTGTAAATGTTCCGGTTGTTCCTGCAACAGCGCCTGTAAATGTTCCGGTTGTTCCTGATACGGCACCGGATGAAGTCACAGAGGTAGCGGTCACGGCTCCTAGATTAATAGGAACCGCTGTGTTCGCTGATAAGTCCTGAAGTTTGGTGCTTTCAAGAACGTCGGTATCAATTGTGTTAATTGCCATTTATCTTTTACCCTTTGGGATATTTAGTCTTCACGGCTTCAACATGGTCGACCCATGTAGTTGTGCCGTTGATAGAGTCGTGGTATTGCATATCTAGTTGGTCTGTGATTGAAGCGTATTCAGCAGTCCGGTTATCCGCATAGGTGACTTCGGGTGTTGTATCAACCACTGTAATTACAGCGTCACCAGATTCTACTTCTTCTAACATGCAGAGATACCATTTGGTGGCTGTATCTGTGAAAGTTGTTTTCAATTCGTCGTCGTAGAAAGATTCTACATTACCATGAATCGTGTGAATATATTCTTTCATTTTACATTTCTGCCTTTATCACCATTACGGACGCGCTTGCCGTCGATTGAAGTATTGCCGGGCGGTATTGCGTGGTACCACTAGCATGTGTTACAGCCAAAGCCCCATACACAATATCAGTATCCGCGTTCGAAGAAATACTGAGGGCTGATCCTACTCTCCCTGTCAACGTATCGGCCGAATACCAATGAGCGGCGGTATAGTCACCGAGCGTCGGCGCGGCTCTCATAGGAACAGGGAAACGGACGGTCATTCTTGTGATAGTCGCCGTTTCTGATATACCATGAGCAAAGGATTTAAAACCACCGGTCGGAACAAGAACATATTGATATCTAAGGCATTTCAAATAATTTTCGTTATATGTTTCATGGACAAAATCCGTGGCCGAGGAGCCAGCTTCAAATTTAGCATTTGTAAAACCAATATAGTTGTTGGTGGCATCCATCAAATTATCAGCGCCTGTTGTTGTGTAATGGTCAGTGGTGCCCCATGAGCCGCCGGCATCAGTCCGGGTACTTCCGCCGTATAATCCAACGCTTACCCACAAAGCATCTTCGTAAAGTTCTCTATCAAAACCTGGGTTTGCATCTGCCGGAATAGATATCGAAACTCTTTGCCATGTATCGGCCGAAGTGATCGTTACTTCTTCCCAATAACTGTATAGGTTGCCAACATCAACTTGCGTTCTCACTTGCAATGCCAGTGTGGCGGGAAACGTGATAGAACTTGCCCCATCGGCATGGAAAATTATATCCATTGATAGTGTTGTTGCTTCGATACCTGTCGTATTATTTACTACTGACAGACAATTTTGCGTTTCAATTTTCTGGACAATCTTGAAACCTTCTGTGGAACCAGGCGAGGCGTCTGCGGTTGTTACAAGTAATTTATGCCATGGATATAATGCTTCCACACCGCCGTCAACTTCCTGGGATGAAGTAACACGCGCGGTCATAGTCCCTGCGCTTCGCTGTTGCCATTGATCACAGGCCCCAATAGCATTATTGGTAGCGCCGAAAGAAGTCTGGTCACCCAATTGAGCCACTTCCATTCCACCATTAATTAGCATGTTAGGATTACCACCACTAGCGCCTGCTGTCGCTCTGAAATCGCTATAGGTACTCATATCTTAAACCTCCGTCAACAGCCAGCCCTGCGTAGTGTTGAAATACACTAGCGAGAAAGCGGCTCGTTCTGTGGAAACTGTCATATCGGTATTTGATCCTTGAATAGAAATGCTGTTAGCGTCACGCGCCACAGTAATGTTATTTGTGTCTGCGGTTCCTTGCGTGTCGATAATACGAACCCAATCACCTTGTGTTGGTGTTACAGGCAAGGTCATTGTCACGGCACCACCAGTTGTCGAAACGAAGTATCTACCACCGGCGACCATCGTTGTGTTTGACGTTGCTGTGTTCCATGTTGTATCGGTCTTGGCGAAGGTAACGGCGTCGTTTGCAATCTTGATTGTCGAAACTGCGTTGTTTGCAATCTTGACTGTTGAAACTGCGCTGTCTGCGATCTTGACTGTTGAAACTGCGCTTGCAGATAGTTTAGCCGTGGTCACCGATTGGTCTGCGACAACAGCCACATTAGAAGTAAATCCGGTACTACGAATAACAACAGGTACACCGTTCGCTGGTGAAGCGTTCAAGGTGATTGTGTTACCAGAAGCGGTATAGTTCAATTCTGAATCTTGAACAACACCACCAACCATAACAAATACGCCGTCTGAGTTTGCGGGTGAAGTTGTTACCGTAAAGGAGTTAGCGGTACCGTTTGCTGTCCATCTATGAGACTTCCATAGTTTGGCATTCACGGCTATTTTCTCAAACGTCACAGAACCAGTCTGAAGTTTTGATGTTCCTATGGTATCGTCTGCGGCTGTGACGGTCACATCAGCCGATGATAGACTAATGGTGTAAATCTGTGAGAGGTTGCTAGGCGCGGAAGTGAAGGTTACTGTATTGCCGTTGACTGAATAATTTGTCACCGGTGTTTGAATCGCGCCGCCTACCCATACCATAAGGGATGAAGTGTTAGGAGGGCTTGTTGTTACAGTAAATTCGGTACAAGCACCAGTGCCTGTAAATTCGTCGTGATCGAGAGAAGCGCCACCGGCTGAACTTTCAGCCCATGATAAGGTACCAGCGCCATCTGTTGTCAGAGCATATCCGGCTGTTCCGCCGTCGATGTGCAGGCTGGCAACGCTACCGAAGTTTATATTAGCCGATTCAAAGACCGTGTTTGCGCCAGTCCATGTTGTGTTGGCTGCGATTGAATGAGAATGGTCAAATTGGTTGTTGGCGATTGTGCCTGTAAGGTCGCTGAAATCGTTTACAGCCGAACCCGCTGCCCATTCAAGTAAACCGGAACCGTTCGTTTGTAGATAGTACCCGCTGGTACCACCCATGATATGTAGGTTGTTCGCTTGTTGGATTATCACATTTGATGTGGCAACAAAATCAGTGTTTCCATCAAAGCTGGCGGAAACAGCAATGGTCAGATTGTTGGAACTAGAAGTGTTTGTGGTAAACGTGTTTACGTGTGCGCCAGCAACATGAAGGTAGTTGTCTTGACCTTGGGTAATGTCATTGATCTTCGTCGCAGTGAGGTTATAATTCGAAACCCACTCTGCGAAAGTATTTTGCACATATACGTTAGATAGAAGCGCCATTACTTACTTTCCTTCTCAAGCAACATATGGAGCATTGCTTTTATTTCCGACATTTCTGTCTTTAGAGTATTTATATCAGAGGCAGCCTGTTGGCGTGATAAACGACCAGCTTTATATGATTCAAGTGAAGCCAAATCTGTTGAAAGAATGGCTCCTGAATCCATATCACGGACTTTATATTTGGTGTCTTCTACATGTGCAAAATTTCTCATACGTTACACCTGTATAGCCAGCGTTCTTAGATCTTTGATACGTGGTACTTGTGAAGTATCAGAACTTAGCAGAACGACCTTGATTGCGAATGTAAGGTAACCGGTATATGTGATAGAGTCGGCTACATATTGCACTTCGCTACTACTACCCGTTAGGTTAGCCGTAGGAATGGCATATTCAAATTCTTTCCAATCACTTTTCAATTCACTATCAGATACGGTAGTTGTTGAGGTGACCTGAGTCATTTCAACCCATGCTTTGTCTTTGAAAGCACCACCGTCTTCACCGTTCTGGATCTTGTAATACACTTCAATGGTCGCAAGGGCTGGATTATATGCTGTCAGATAAACTTTCATATCTTCTGCATCTTGCCCATCATCAAGAGTGATTTGACGAGAGATATATTTAGCCAGTGCGGAACCAGCGGCTCCTGTTTCACCCGTTGATACGTTGTTGATTTTGTTTTCAACAGATATATTAGAGATACGCTTGGTATCAATTGCAGGTGATAGAACGTTGGTCGTTGTTGTCAGTGTACCCGTCAATTGATATGACTTTGTGCCACTTTCAGCCGTTTGACCAAGAATACGTTTTTCAGCCGTCAAGTCATAATTCTCATTGACTTCAATAGCCGTACCAGTTACATCAATAACGTCTGAAGTATTGGTGGTTTTGATACTCCATGTGGTTTCTGTACCGTTGAATTTCAATGCTTGAATCTGTGGGTTCATGGTATCAAGAACGATATTATCCATCGCGGTGATCAATACATCCTTCCCTGAAGTTTGACCCCTGAGATTTTCACCGACAATGAAATCACCCGATACAGCAACCGAAGGTGTTGAACCAAGATGAAGTTTGATATCAGCCGAATCGTTCGGGTCGTAATACTTGATAACGCCCTGTGGTGTTGATTGGCTTGAAACGTCAAATATACCACCGAGGCTGGTTGTAATGTTTTCGGTGCTACTGAATTTGGTACCGGTTGGTACATCCTTGACGCTAATTATGTATGGTCCGGCTCCTGATACGGCAGTGATTGTACCGTTAGCGCCAGAGGTAGCGCCAGTCACAACATCACCAACGTTAGCAACGCCAGCAGTATATGTCACGGTAATTTTTGGTTCACCATGAATAACTTCGCCGACGTTCACCGTATTAGCGGCTGACAATTGGAAAAATTCGGATGCTTCGTTTGTAAGCCTTACGCTGCCTGTTGCAGTTTCATCAAACGCCGCACGGTGAATTGTGAACTTGAGATCTTCAGATTGGTGCTGAGTCCATGTTCTGTCGTTAGCCGAAGTGAACAGTACACCCGCGGCTGGTTGCTTTGTGATACGAATTGTGGTATCAAAGATATCGAATTCGCCAAGCTCTGATACCCAAACATTATAGTCGGGTGAGTTACCAGCTGGCTTCAGTACCATCACGTATTCTTGTTCGCTGCGGAGATAAACAGGGCTGTCAAAATGGAACGGTGTAACCTTCGCTGCGGTAGTTGAAATATTGATCGCGGCTGGGTACAACGTCTTAGAGCCGAATGGTACGACCTTAGGACCAGGGAGACCGTTTATCATTTCACGAATTTCGATCGTGATTGGTAGTGTGGTCGATTTGGTCTGGAAATAGATATCAATCTTAGATACAAAGAGACCGCCGGGTTGACGAACATAGAATGATTGAGCGAGTGGGTCAGGTGGACCATTGCCGGGACCGTCAAAACCTGTGGCGTCCCTATTAAATCTATTGATAGCGTTCTGCTGTTCTACATTGACAACGGTAACATTGGTTGTAGCTCGGGTAACATTGGTTACGTTGCTAACATTGGTTACGTTAGTAACAGTGGCCGCAGGCGTTCTGCCCACAAAGCGTTCACCCGATGTTGTTACAACAGAAACGTCGGACGTTCTGCGAGTATCGCCGACCGTGCCTATCGAAACATCAGGTGTTCTTGTAGAAATAATCGTGTCTTCGGTTGTTTGAAGAAGACCTGTTGCGTTATAGTTCGCAACGGCGGATGTTGAAACGTCACTGTCCACATTAAGCGGGCTGTCTGTAAGTTTCAGAGATTTCAAACCTGTGCGGAATTGAAGTGTGCTATCGTTAGGAATACGGAACACCATCAACAGTTGCCCGTTGGCGTCTGTGACCATACTTGAACCGTAAGACGGTGCAGTCAATAAGGCTTCGGTAAAGGCTGAAACACTAGCACAGTAGGCACTTACATCTTCATCATCAAAGAAGGCATAGACACGGGTGTTAGGTTTTAGGCTTTCGGCTGTTACCTGAATGACGCGAGAACGCATAAACGGAATAACAGAAACGTCAACAACTTTAGGACCGATACTCTGTGTCTGAGTACCAGGACGCACGTTTAACTGAATACCAGTACGAGACTGGCGCTGTGTTGTCGTCGTTGTTCTTGTTGTTTCTGTACGACCAAAGATAGATCCTTGACCGCCACCGGCGAATGTAATACGGTTAACACCAACGTCGGCTGTTTCAGAAGAAGTAGAAGAACCCGTCCAGTTAGTTTGCCAATCGTTCCATTGCGTACCCCAGGCGTTTGAGAGAGTTTCCCATGCGTCCATGTTGCCATCGAAGTTTACTTGAACGTCAGGCTTCTGTGAAGTATCGGTCCAGTTATCTTGGTCAGGATTGAGAGTCATTGTACCAACCCAATGGAACAATAGTTCGCCAACTGCGTTGCGTGTCTTAGACGCGAACGGCTGGTGAACTTGAACAGAGTGGGTGTATGGTAGGGTCAATAGTTCGCCATCAGTAGGCAATTGAATTGCTGTCACTGTGGCTGTTGCGCCAGACGAATCGCCTGTTGCTGTAGTCGAGACTGCCCATGTGCCGGAAGTAATTTCAATATATAAGCGGTCAGTGTTGTCGTGAACAATTTTACCCTGGGCTGTTGCTGCGCCGAGGTTCGCACCCTGATAAACATCTTCACGTATGGTGAAAGTGCCCGCAATAGGTGTTACATCAAGACGGGCATCATTAGGCTGAAGCACGATATTGGTCGAGTTGCTTGAGTCATAATCGAGTTCGTTGTTGTATAAAGAAAACTGAGGTCTTGCAGATTGTTCTTTCTCGTCTATTGCGATTTTGTAATCTGTGTTGGTTACATCACCTTGACCATGCCCAGTAAATGGGTCTACGAACATACCATTCTTGAATCTGTCTACGCCAGAACCATCAAGAATTTGAAGTTCGCCAGTATCTTTTTCCAGTAGTGATAGAGAGGTGTAATATTCAAGGTTGTTGATACGCTGTTCAAGAACAGAAATATCTTTCATTGTGAAACGTCTGTTATCCATTTGACGAATGGTAGACGATAGTTCTGATCTACCAATGTCACGGGCCACGTTAGGAGCCAGTGAAGGATAAGGTGGAATAGTAACAACAGCCAGAGACATAGCGGAGTCAATATCTTCCGGTGTCTTAGGCGTTAATGATGGTGCGCCTTTAAGGACTTTGAATGTTCCCTCAAGGTCAAGAACAACTTTGTCTTTACGACCAAGATAATACTCAAGGTCAAATGTCATGTTCTCGTTCGGTGCTGACATATGCACACCAGCAGAAGTAACCTGAAATACGGATGAATTGGCTGGGTTCGTTGTTACAGTGCCAAATGTTGTTGTGCTTATGGCTGTGTTGGCGCGGAACGGTCGTATATCAATGGAATCCCTCAAATCAAACTGAGCACCAGTTGTTGGTGAAGTGAAGATAGGAATTTCTTTGGTCGTGATTGCGGTCGTGTCAGCCGTGTTCGCATCATTGATAGGATACGAGTCAACGGAAAGGTAACCGATACCCGATGAGGTATCATGGGTGAAGTGATCCAATTTGATAAGGATATAGTCACCGGAGGTGATTGTCAGAGTCGATGATGCTTTTTGTTCAAGCAAGGCATGGTCATAATAGTTATCTTTTTGGCCCGTGTCTAATTCGAAATGCGTAGTAACGTCTGTACCTTCACCGACCGCAGTAAAGGCTGTTGCTTTCTTACGGACTTCAGTGATTTGGTAAACATCAGATAGGCCTAGACCCCAAGGACCAGCAGTTGTTTCGCTGTGGGTGTCGGTGCGGATCATGACATAACGAGCCTGGTTGCTTGTCTTAGCAATCTCTTGACCGTCAGTCTTTTGAAGTTTCGCTTGGACAGATACCGTAGATGTTCCGGTCAAAGTTTGTAGTACAGTGAACGCCGAACTGGGTGACGAACCGACAATTCCTCGGGTTCCACCTGTAGTGACGCCTGACATATCAAGGATGGTTCCAGATTCTAGCCACTTTGTATATGTGTTAGAAGAAAGGTTACCAGGTGCTGTTGTAATAGTCAAAGAAGTTTGGGTTGGGATACCATCAATGATATATGGACCGTTTCCACCAAGCTTGATTTGGTCACCAACATCAAATTCAGTTTGGAAAGCAGTGCCTATACCAGTCACGGTGCTTGTTGTCAATGATGCTGTACCAGTCAGAGCGGTTGTCTCTGCGTTGCTTTTCATTGACACAACGAAACCATCTAGTTTTTGTGTGGCGTTCAAGGCGCCTGTTGCGGCATACACCTCATCGGCTTCACCAGTTGCAACAGCAAATGTGCCGTCTGTCGCCATCGTTACTTCAAAGTCTTTAAGGAATTGGAAGGTGTTATCGATCGAGCCAGTTGAGTCACGCAGGCGTTTTGTGTAACTTTGTGGAATGGCAAAGACGCTGGTATTGAAACCAGTTTCTTTCAAGACAGCCAAGGATGATTCCAAAACGGGATCACCGAAAGCATCTGCACCCGAGGAGTTGTCCAGATATATACTTCTCACGGCGCCAAATGTGCCAGAAGTCATCTGAATATCAAAGAGATATAAACGATAAACACAAGCCGCATCACCAGGGTCACCTGATTCGTAAACTACAGCCCGGATGTAAGCAGTACCTACTTCAGAGCCAGGAGCCGCTGTAATACCGTATGTACCAGATGTAACAGAATCTGCCGCTGTGTCTCTCAAGGAAACGGAAGGGATACCATCAGTATTCCAGATACCCGACATTTCATTGACAAGAACATAGTTACCATAGTTGGCTGGAATTGGTTGTGCTTCAACCTCAAGAGCATCGGTGCCCTTATCAGTTTCAAGATAGGTAGTTACCAGAGTTTCGTATTCAAAGCCGTGTACGAATGCTTTACCGGCTTCAACACCGATGGCTAATTTGTTTACGTCACCAGAGTTAGCCAGTGTTAGATAACCAAGGTTTGTGCCATCATTCAAGTGTTCACGAACACGAATTGGCATTGGTTGTACGGTGTAGTTGCCCGACTCGTCAAATGTACGACGAGCGAATTCTTTGCGTAGTTCCGCATATTGAGTACGGTCACCACGGGCTTTCACAACACCAGCATCAATCTGCATCAATTCATAGAAGTCGGTAAGGTCGGTTGTGTTCAAAGATTTCGTAGCCAGTGTGGCTACCATCTTGAAACGGTCAGCACCAGGGGCCGCAAAGTTGAATGAACCCTGTGCAGGATCTAACAGAGTGGCGTCTGAGGTAGAATCTACGGTAGATTCCGTAATTGTGTAACCGATTTTGTATGACGGTGTCGGTGTGTATTTGTCGAGGGTAACAGTCTGCTTAGAAACACGAATGAAGTTTCCTTTGGCATAGATGATACCGGCGTCAATAGTAACAGCCGAACCAAGACCAGCCTGTGTTGTTGTGTTTACGACGTTGGCGTTTAGACCTGAGTTAGAGGTCAATACTTCATTAGCCGAAAATAGTTGTGAGGTATTGTTAGAACCAGAAGAGGTATATTTGACGAACAGAGTATTGTATTCAGGTGCACCAACTTCTGTACCTGCAGCATAACCAACAACTTGTGCGGTTACACCACTTGTATTACCAGTGATTGTCGTACCATCGAATAAAGAAGCATCAACAGTACCGCCGCCGTGGTTATCATCGCGCAAATGAACGTAGTTGTATTCGAGGTCGAGTGATAGTTCACAACCAGCAACAATCGTGCCTTCTTTAAAAACGTGGGTACCATGCTTCGCAATCTGGTCCTGTAGATAGGATTGAATCTGCGTTAGTTCACGGGCTTGTACCGCGAAACCTGGACGGAACAGAATTCGATGAAAATCGTTGTCTTCATCAAAATCGTCGTAGTACGGGTCCACATTTAAGTCGGTGGTTAAAGTCATTCGCTATACTTTCGTGTCTTCATTCATGTATATTTATAATACTTGGACAAAATAGCCTTTGTATTGTTTTAGTTTACCACTGGCAACCGAGGACATATTACCAGCATGTAGATTATTTTCTTTACAATATTTCGACATATTCTCTATTATTTCTTCTGTACCATCGGGGTGTGTGAGTAACCATTTTTTAGTGTTCCTCACGATACCCATTTTACTTTCGCTTAATTTCTTCTTCGATATTGCTGACATAGGAACACCTTTGTTTGGCGCAGGTCTTCCTGTAGCCTTTTCACTCATTTTCTTCTTTGTTTCATCACTATGTTTTTTACCGTATAGTGGATGATTAATACCAGCGGTTTTACCCCTACGGTTTCGCCTCATCTTCTCTATGGCTTCGGCACTATGTTTCCTACCGAACATTGGATTTAAATCACCAGAACGGTCTTTACCCCTCCAATGATTATTATCACTCATTTTCTTCTTTGTTTCATCACTATGTATGAATAGTCCAGAACCACCTTTATTCATGTTATAGCCATTATCAAAACTGTCGTATTTTTCAACATAAAACTTTTCCAGCGCGGTCGCTTCTTCAATAGTTTCTACCGAATCAATTTCTTCTATGGAGAAATTATGGGTCCCTAAAGAAATCATTGCCTCATGTAAATCATAACCACTTTTCTTATGTTCATCAAAGCGCCCCTCAATTGTATTCTTAGTAAGCCCGATATAGTTCTTGTCGTTTTTAATGTTCGTTATTCTGTAAATATGATACATGATAATTCCTTTGTTGTATCATGTATTTATAAGAATTTAGAATTGTATAACGCTTTTGACATCAAAAACGGATTACGAGCTTCACATCCTCGATCTGGTCAGCCGCACGACTAACAGGTGACCGATGTTCAACGTACATAATATCGCCTGAGAAATCTAACAGAGGTCCGTTGTTCGCAACAGAAACCGTTGCTGTCGCACCAGAGTCTGTACCGGTAAGGGTCTCTGCTACTGTAAATAGCCCATCAGTTTGTGTCGCATTGACCAGTGTCGTATTCGCTTGAACCACATAGCCTGTGGTGGTCGATGTTCCACCTGTTACGATTTCATCATTTGTGAATGTACCGGAGATACCAGTAATAGTCAAAGCAGTTGATTGGTCGTATGATGAGGCTGTTGCAGAAGAACCGTTAGCCAGTAGTGGGTCGCGCAACAAACCAATAACTCGGAAGTCATTACCTGTTGTGAATGTACCTGATTCACCCTTATCGAATTTGGTGTTCAAGAGAACATTGTAACCCATCAATTCTTGAGCGGCATCAGCACCGTGACCGCTTGGTGGTCCAACATATGCAGAACCAGTCACACCAGATACACCGTTGCCTGTTACAGCCACAGTTGCTGTTGTGTAACTAGAACCAACCGCAGTAACCGTCATTGAATAGACAGTATTCGAGGTCACGTTCATTGAAGCAATAGCCGTCGCTAATGTACCATCGCCAGATATAGCGACAGTAGGTGCGATAGAATAAGTTGAGGTGCCATCCAATAGAGTGGTGAAAGCAGTACCCACGACCACAGTTTTTGATGAACCTGTATAGCCTGAAATTGTTCGTTGCTGACCAACACCTGTTCCGCCCGTCACATATAGGGTATTGGTGTTGTATAGATTATCGACCGGGCTTGCTCCGGCATCAATGACCATCTGTGTTGTGTTAGCAACAGAGACCAATGTACCAGTATTGTAATTATCGAATTGTGTTCCACCGTTTGTAACTTCAACAACCTCAATAGAACCGTTCACAGCAGCCGCTTGCACATCCCATTGGGTCGTACCGTCGTCGCTTGAAAGAGTCTTTACAGGTATATAATCCTCTGTCAAAAACTTCACAGCATCAGCAGCCGTCAGGGTATACATGAATTTCCAGATATAACCATCAGCCGTTGTTATCGCTGTTGTGCTTGTGCCAGTTGGCTTTGTGGTTGACGTTGCACCGTTGTCATTGAACAGGCATTTATAGACATTGAAATCTTCAGTAAGAACAAAGAAATCAGCCGTATTCAAGTCAGCCGTATGCGAGTATTCGGTATATACGGTACCTGTTGTCCAATCAACACGACGGGCTACAAGAGAGAGGTCAGTAGATTGAACTCGCTTGGCGCTCATCATATCGCGCCAGTGTTCAAACTCGGTGTTTGCTGTTGCGTCGATAGGAGTTGGTGGGTTGTTGTCGTCAGTCCATGACCGTGTGCGCCCTATAAACATATAGAGATATGAAGGCGCCGCTTCGCCAAGGGCTTCCTTGAACTGGTCGGCGTTATAGACTCTAAATTTAGAGGTGACTAATGATGGCATGGTTTGTTACCTTATTCGTTTAGCAATTCAGGACTGTCTGTGCCTGTTTCTTCTGTCTGTGTTTCGGTTGACCCGCGCTTAGCCAATTCATTGTTGATAGCGTTGGAAACGTCAACGTATGCTGGTACTTCTGCACCCTTGAGGTCAACACGACCTAGAAAGACTGCGGTGTTTTTTAGTTGTTCGTCTGTAAACATCAATTGATTCCTTTTCATAATGTTTGGTCGTTGTATTTATAAGCGTTATACGGCTACAATCGTTCTATCACTTACCCGACGCCAATTGGTGCCATCAGAGAAAGCCATTGTTGCACCACCGGCATCGTCGGTGACATATATCAACCCCGCAGCAACAGCCGCAGATGGTACTGTACCCACTGTATATGAGGTGACAAAAACAATATCACCTGTGATATTACCAGTCGTCACGATATTCTGAGTACCCGAAGCGCGGAGTAACGGCACACCACCGAGGGTCACGCCGTCATGAACAACAGCCGTGATCTTCGTTGTATCAACGGTAATTTCACCAGATGCACCTGTAAAGGTAGAATGCTGTCCAGTAGTACCGCGTCTGAATTTTGTCTCTGTTGCCATTGAATATTATCTCCGAATATCTTTCTTCTATTTATAAGTCTTAGACTGTACCGTAATATGAATTCGATGTTACAACCGAAACGATAAGGCCATAATCGCTGTTCGCTGTGATTGACTGAGTAATCAAGTTTCAATCAATCTGGGTATCACCAGGTAAGTCACGATAAGTCACGATAATCATTGTAGACCATAGGTGCTTGTGTCAGTGAACCCCAATCAAGTGACAGGGTAGACACAACAGCAACAGAACCCCAATCCAATGCGCTTTCATTGGTCAATATAGCAGAGCGTTTGTGAACTGTACCAGCCGCAAGAATACCCGAATAGACGTTGTTTACATCAATGAAGGTATCGCCACCGATAGCATCAACAAGGAAGCCTTGGTCTGGATTTGTTTCTGTTGGGTCAACAACAATAATGAAGTCACCGATTTCAAGTTCTGTTGTGAACAGAGTACCTGTACCGATGAACGACGAACCGTTACCGATCTCACTAATAGGAATACTGGCGTACAATGAGATAAGGTCAGATTCATAGAATTCAATGGTCGAGTTACCAGATGGTGTCACGGTTCCTGTAAGCGTTGACGAGCTGGTTGTCTCTGTTACGCCATATTGAGGTACATCATAAGGAGTTGACCACGTATCGGCTTCAACCGTGATTGTAATTTCACTGTTAGCAAATAGGTTGTTCGCAATCAAGTCTGAGATCGCAACCATTTCTGGCTCAAGGTTATTGGTTAGTTCCAGAGTCGTTGTAGACGAGAGGTCAAGGTCGTCAATAAAGGCAATCTGCCCAAACATCGCTGTACCTGAAGGGTGGACAATGCGCTGCAATATGTCTCGGTAGCGTTCGACATACTGTGTCGTTTTCAGAACATATGAATATTCCTGGTAATAGTAGTTATCCTGTAGGTACTTGTTAGATGATAGAAAGCCATCAGTACCCACGAACAAACCATCAGAAGAACTAACAACATCAACAACAAAGGTCAGTCCAGAGGTAGATGTAACGACTTCTTCGGCCACGAACGTACCAAGTTTTGGCGAGACATAGAACGTATAGGTGGGTGCACCTGCGCTGTACGTCTTCAATACTTGTTCAACAACACCAGAAGCACCTGAGCTACCACCTGTTATCTGAAAACCCTCAGCCGCGAACAATTCATCAGAGCCATTGTAACCAAGTGCGGTCAGTGTGGTCTTGATGGTCCATTTACCATCTGAAGCGCGGAGTATGTCAGTACCAGGGTAATAGAATTCTACGCTGTCATCATAGAGAATGCGGAACATAAGTTCAAAAGATTTTTCAGAACCCCTCGCACGATAGAAAGATGAAACATTCTTCAGTAGGTTAGGTGTGTTGGCTAAGTGCGACCGAGGTATGTTGGGTAGAAAGTCAGCCTCAAAGTATTCAAGATATGCATCAAGTGTATTGTCAACGTCGTGGTATGACAACAGGTTCTGGTTAGCGTCAATAGCATTACCCGTTTGCTCCATCCATTCATAATAGGCTTCCATAAAAGCCACGAACATAGGACCATCAGTGCGAATGAATTCGGGAAATTGCTGTTCAACCAGCGTTGATATCTTGTTTACAGTCGTCATGGTTACACGGTACGATCTTCAACAGAGGTTATGGTTGTGTCTTTGATATTGATAATTTGAGCAAGTGTCGGTGTTATGTCGTTGTCAGTAGGTGTGATAGAAATTTCCAGTATGCCTGAATTACCTACAGCCGTAGGGTTGAAAGCATCAAGAGATACAGCACCCGTATCATAATTGACAGTACCTGCAGCAGCCTCAAGAATGACCTTATCACCACCATCCCAGCGGTATATCTGAATAATACCAGAACCATCATCTTGTAGAAAAGAGGTGAAGCCAAGGTAAGTGAATGACGTAGACTGAATAACACCAGTATGAGCCGTATGAGGATCATGAGTTTCCGTATGTAGAATAGCGTTCTTAAACTGAATGGTGTATGAGGTAGCCACACTCACGGTTGGTGTTATCTCCATCATCATTTTCACACTAGACAGGTTACCACGAATAGAGTTATCCGTTGCATCAATGACGGTAGAGAAAGCAGAGAACCTGAACTTGTTACCGAAGTCATCCAAGGTATCTGTCTGATATGTCGCAATCGAAGCAGCCACTTCACTCTCAATGGTACCTGCGTTCTTTGTTGTCAAGTCTGGGTTCCACCTTATCTCGACAGTCGGGATAACATAGAGGAATTCAGCATCAACCACGATAGGGTCAATACTCATTACATTGCGAGTCTTCAGTGAGGCTACCAAGATTTCTTTACGGGTGTCTGAAATGATGGTACCTACCGAGGGATTTACTGCGAGATACACACGGCCGTAAATAGGTGGGTCATTATCTTCACCACCCCATACGTTGACCGAGGTGAAATCTGCGTTCTCTGCCATGATAACACGCTCGTAATCACCTTGAGTGACCACACGGTTCTGTCTCTCGTAGTACAGGGGTGCATTAAACTTAACAGCAGCCACAGTTTCTAACTCTCGACCACCGGCAGCCGATGTTGTTGTCGCAATCGTCACATCACTATAACCAGCAATGGCAGAGAGGTTAGTGAATGAGGAGGCTCCATTACCCTGTGTGGTGTTACAAACGTGGTAGTCAATGATGACCTGATTACCATCTGATAGAGATACGCCGAGGATATCGTCACCGAAGTAGATGCGGAATTGCTCGTCGTCTGTCTCCTCAAGGAAATAGACTGTTGACTCACCTGTAAGTTGGGTTATGTCGTCTGCAAGGGTGTATGTTGTGATTGTAGAAGAACCTGCAGATGGCTTGACTGTTATGCCAATACGAGTCGTATCGACATTTTTATTCGGTATGACATATTCAACAGGGCTACCTGTGTCAACGGTATATGTGTGGGTTAGTGGATAACCTTCAGCTATCGTCACTCCCGTTGCGACATAGGTGTTTGCACCACTCTTAGTTATCAACGTACCTGATGAGGTCGTGAAGGTCAGTGTTATGTCATCGACCACAGTGGTCATTTGTGTATTGACAGGAATGGAGATACTGTCAGGTGAATCAGTAGGTACGATGGTGATGGTTACTTCTGCAATAGCACCGGCGGATGACGATGGTGTGTACCCTAATTCTTGCGCTCTTTCAATCACGTTGTTACGAAGTTGGGCCGACTTCAGGAACGACTCGTTGGCGACCATATTTGTATAATAAGCGTTGTAATGTGTATTGTAAGCCAGTATGTCCAGTAAGGTACTGATATTAGAACCATCAAAATCATAGTCAGCAAAATTCGATTGTGCCGCCATAAAGGTCTTCAATGACGCACGAATATTACCAAAATCCAGTTCGGTGACTTGTAGGGCTGAATTAGCTGTGGCCATTGTTTGTTCCTCTGCGGGCTGTGAAGCCTTGGTGCTGTTTGTATTTTCCCGAAACAGTTCTCATCATATTGCCTTGGTCTAATCCATGGGCGATACAATATTTCTTCAGGTCTATTACTGTTGTTTCTTCACCATCAGGTGTGGTGACTATCCATTCTTTACCCTGTCTTACGCTACAGGCGATTCGTTGTTTTTGTGTTCGACGTAGACCTGTTTGGGCTAATATTTGTCGTTGTTTTGCTAGGGCACTCTGTTTCTTACCAGTGTTAGCAGCCTTTGTCGCCATTATATTTGCTTGTGCGCCTGATATTTGACCTGTCAAGGCTTTCCATGCAATATAATCTTGGACTTCTCCAAGCATATCATATCTGTATTTATGGTGTTCGGCGTGTTCTATAATGTCGCACCCGACTATATTACTGGCTTCATCGGTGCCGCCGGCATGGCGTGGCACAATATGGTGGTTATGATATATCATCTTACTCGTTCCAAAAAGACCTGGACGGTCGTGGGTGCTGTGTTGTTCTTTATGCGAAATATGATGGCCACTGAAAGTCTGTTGTCGTCTGGAACCTCGGATACATGGACGTTTAGCAGTTCGGCCCGTGGTTCGTTGTCCTCAATAGCCTCTTTGATCGCGTTCGATATGTCTTCTGCGATTCCCTGGTCAAAGTTCTCAAATAGGTAGTGCGTGACATTCGACCCAAGGTTAGGCCGAAAAGGGCGTTCATAGAATTGAGTCAGTACGATATTCTTAACGGATCTAACAACCGCGTCGTTATTCGTCAGTCGAACGAGGTCACCACTTGTAGGGTGAGCCGTGAAGGCTGTGGTGAAGTCCGAAAAGACTATATCAGTTGTTAGCGGCATCTTATTCCCTTAATTCCTACTGGTATTTATAATAGTTTTCTTTTGTTTTTTACTTGACAAGTGCTTGACAGAGTGTTATGATCACTATGTAGGGTTATTCAATACCATAGTTTAGTTACCAATAAAGACAGTGGTTGATCCAGATGCTGCATGACCACATGTAGCTAGGTCACCTGCATTGACAGCCTTCTTTCCCTCTATCCAGACATTATTCGATCCTGCTATCATTGTTGGTCCTGCATGTAATCCTATACCATGCGAAGCAACAGCGTCACCATCTAGTGCAGCCAGTTCGCCATTGATATACGTTGTAGTTGCAGAGGCTATGATATCTCCACCTGCGGTATCGTCGTTTTTACTTGCTCCGGTTGCTGTCATGTTATCTCTCCGCGCCGTCTGGTGGCTCTGCTGGTCCTACCTCATAGCCTTCTTCTAATCCAAGCAACTTAGCCTGCATTGCCTGAATATCCTCACCCTTTTGTTGTAAGGTATCCATGGTATTCAGCAAGCCCTTCTTACGGAATTCAAAACTCTTATTGAAAGAATCTGTTGCGGCTTTATCAGATAGGAAGCCGGATTGAACGTAATCAGTTACGGCTGCGTCCATATCCTTTTTACTGAATATGATATCCTTTGCAAACATAGGACTAAAGGTCTTCAATGAAGGTGACGCAACGGGATCAGCAAACACAGGCATTACAGGTGGCTTATTGAAAGCCGAGATCATATCCGCATCAATTAGATTGACCTCTGCGATATCAGGTAAGATAGGTGTTATCTCAAATAGAGATTTCGGAATCACTGGTATCTCAAGAGCAGCCACATCCTCAAGGGGCGTTACTGCGGCTGAGAATTTTTCTTCAAGTGTGCCATCTGCGAATGCATCAATGTCTGGTATGTCGTTGCATATGTCAAGAGTACCTGCTAACAAACCCGTGATACTACTGGTTATTTCAGATATGTCAATACCAAATGTGTCGGACATTTCTAACATCTTGGCTGCATACGCAACAGGCGACGTGACAAGACCCAGCAGGGTAGCCATTTCATCCTGATAACTGGTTGGAATCTCGGGTATCTCTGGTATAGCGGGTAGTTCGGGTATCAGGGCTGTAAGACTATCGGTTATCGTGCTAATAGATGCGGTCATATCCGCAGCCAGAGTAGATAACGAATCGGTTATACCTCCTGCGCCCTGGGTCAGAGTACCTAATTGATCTGATAGGGCTGTCATCCCCTCATCAATAAGGTCCGTTGCGGCATCAAGAAGGTCGGTTGGGCATGCACTACTCATTAATTCTTACCTGACTTCCGGTTATTCCCATAACGCCACCGGATGTTGTGTTCATTGTTGTTCCGGCTGTTACATTCATACCTGTTATTGACTTGAACGATACCGTTGCGCCACCGCCAGCAGAGAAATCTGTTCCTGCGCCGAGGTCCATTGTACTCGCTGCGGCAAAGACCGTATCTAGCCCGCTAGTCTGTTTAAACGCAAGAACATTAATGATGGTATTGTTCCCGATAATTTTTTCAAAGTGTGTCAATCCTACTTGTTCAGAAAATGAACCAATGGTCGTTTCAGTTTTGTTCTGGCCAACACGTTCTTTCTGGTCCTTGTTGACATTACTCACCCTGTTAGCAACAATCTCGGTGACCTCTGAACCACCGATAGTAATGACCTTATCTTTTCGCACAGTTTCGTAGTAATTACCATCAACCTCTAAGTAATGGTCACCTTGGACGTACAACTTGCTATCACCTTTTATAGTAACGCTACACGTACCACCAATATAAACGCTCTTATCTTTGATGAATAGTTCGAAATCATCACCTGTTACTTTGGTGATCTTATCGCCTGTGTGTTGTATTTCCTCAAACGTACCGGAAGGATGGTAGCTATGTGTTCGATTGGCGCCAGGTGTATCATCCCATTCCTCAACCATGCCAGCCTCACTCATTCGTACATGATTATATGGGTATGAACTTTGAACCGTAGCGACGTATTCACCTTCCTCTTGACCACCATAACGTGGGTTAGGCTCACTCCATGTCGTTTTGTCTGTCTTTGCGTCTGGAATCGCGGGTGACATAAGCAGGTTCTTAGGTGCTCTTGCAATCGGAACATCACCTATTTTGTCCTGGCGTTTTTGAAAGAGTGACGGTGCACCCTCACCCTCTGTTGTTCTTGCGAGTTCATTTGTGTCTGGTACGTCAAAGAATTTTGGGTATACACCAGCGGGATCAGAGAATCCTTTACCACCTTCTGGTACGTCTGGAATACCTCCGATAGTACCCATGATTACGGGTTCTTGTGCGTTCTCTCCATCACGAAAGAATCCAATGACCCATGTACCCTCGACAGGACCAAGAGGTGTCTGTCCTATTCCACTTATACTAGCCGAGGTGATAGGTGCCATGGGGTGTGCCCAAGGAAGTGCTTCTGTAGGAATCAAACTCTTGTCGTCAGTATGCCAACCAAGACAGCGTACACGTAAGCGACCAAGCTTCAATGGGTCGTTGCGATCTTCCACAACACCCTGAAACCATACGAAGGCCCCTTTTCCCATAAAGTTCATAATTAGGCTTTCTTAAATTTACTGAAGTCGAAACGTCTTGCTTTACTAGCAGCCACAGAGTCTTCTTTACTAAGTCCTTTGTTACGACGGTCCTGGTCTGCATCAATACCAACACCCGTCATAGCCGAACTAGGTACGTTGGCTGATATCCAACTAAACAGACCGGCTTGTAGTGCGGTCTTGAGGTCACCCATTGGCTTACCCTCGCGCTTCAATTGAATAGAAGAAAACGATTTGATGACCACAGGGCTTAATGCTTTGCGTAAGTCAGCAACCTGCTTAGGTGTACCAACGTATTTCTTCACGGTCTTTTCAATCTTATCAGAACCAGTAAGTGCTTCACCCTTTTCATTGGTATGAAAGATGGTGTTTTCTCTGTTGTTCAAGACGATATCAAAGCGACCATCTGCACCACCTGGTAGTTTACCACCTGTGACAATGTTCAACATAGAGCGCATTGCACCCTCATGTGTCTGCAACAGGATATGGGCGGGCACCACACGGTCACGACCTGCGTTGTTGTTTACAGCAACAGAATAGTTGGTTAGTACCCAGACCACATGGATGTTCTTAGGTTCGTAACCCATTTCTATCATATGCTCTGCAACGGCCTTGATATCACCACGGCTCTTGGCAGTAATGTCGAACAGGATGTTAGGCTTGTGTGTTGGTTGCATGTCTTTCATCAGTAGGTTCAGGGTCTTGTCTTCAATGTCCATCTTCTTGATAGCTTGGTGCAACTTGAAAACGTCTTTACCATTCTTGAGATCGAGGTTAGATAGATTGGTTCCCTGTGCTTCTTGGGAGAAACCTCTCTGTTTATCTCTTGAACTGAATTTACCACCGACGTTACGGGCTTGTTTAGGGCCTGCTCTGCGTATCTTGTCAAGGTGCATAAAAGCCACCTTCCATGCATCAACGTCGCGGATCTTGAATTTGTCGCTGTCCAGGAAGTTTTTGATGGCAAATCCCTTACCAGAACCCGCTCCTCCTGCCATGAAGACAATCTGACCATCTTTCTTACCCTGGTTGAACAGGATTAGTTTTTCCTCAAGGTGCTGTTGCTCCTCAAAGATTTCAAGGTGTTGTTTTTCAGAGAAAGATAACATTATTTGATTTCCTCGTTTAGTGATTCTTTGATAACCTGCATGGATGTGGTCATTACATTACCTGTGATTTTATGTCGTACTTGAGTTACCAAGAACTTGCCTGTGTAGTATTTATCTGTCGCGTATTTAGGGTCTTCTACAGCAACACCAGATGGGTCGGGTAGTTCTATCTCAATTACATCCCCAGGCATTCTCTCTGAATCACCAGGTATCTCTACTGAGGCGACAAAGTTATTGAACCGCGCATAGGTCGAGTCGCGCTTCTGTAGGAATGTTTCTATCATAGCCGACTTGGTGAATACGTCTGTTGCAGCGTAATCAGATAATTCACCACGACGATACGACGTAGGTATCAGGTATTCAGTAGATGCACCTGTAATGAATTCGTCTTGCGTCTGGTGCATAGGTGTTGGCATAAGGTGCTTTGACCGTCTGACCGTATCGGCGAAATCTTTCTCGTAATCGAATTCGTATTTCTTGTAGGTCTTCCGCACGATATCATGGGTTAGCAGGCCTGACTGGTACATGCCACCGTTAATGTTACCGAGTGTGTCAATAGATTTCTCTATTCTGAATTTCTCAACAATGTACGTTTTACCTGTATCAATTTTCTCTTTGTCATCTTGGGCATTCTGCGGGGCGTACTTATAGGTTTGTTTCTTACCCTCTGCAATATGCTTGTCGATGGTCTTGAAATTGAATTTGTCGTGGTCTTCCCAAAACATGTAGTTGCTTGATGGGTGCTCGGCTGAATATGCTCTTGAGGCAAGCCATCCTAATGTCTCACCGGGAGATAGGTTAGGGATAATCAGATTCTGAACGCCCGCTGTTGCTTCTATCTCAATCTCTTTATCGACCTTGATGTGGCTATCATAGATGATCTGTACGATATCGCTAATGGTTCTACCGACGAATCCTTGTTGAATAGACTTCTGTTGGCTCTTGAATGCTTCTTTACCAGTGAAGTGCAGAATGTACTTACGAGATTTATTGGTGTCACCCGTCATGAGGTCACTGATTTTATAGACTCGGAATGTCTTTTCTATCTTGGTATCAGGCTCCCCAGGCATATGGTACATCACTTCAAGGTCTTCCTGACCCGTGATAGGTAGTTCTGCGATCAGGTTCTCTGCGTCATCGAGGACCACGTTGCCATGTACATATGGATTGGCTAAGTCTTCAATGATGTTCAATTCCGCCTTGATGTTGTCAAGGTGAATGCGTTCTCCTTTAACAGAGACAATGGTGAGTTTTTTAAGACTTACCGAACCTGGCTGCGTCTGTCCATTCTCAGGCATCAGCGAACACCGCTGCGGCTTTATCAACTATCTCATCAAGGTACTTTACGTCCAGGATGTTGATAATGCGCTTGCTGTCATTTAGGGCCAGTTCATAGTCGTATGATGAAATTGATTTTCTGTCTGTTGCTATCAATGCGGTGTAGGTCGCAAGGTCCACAGTGACCACGATTTCGGGGATATGGGTACCTAGAGCGTTCCAACTTTCTTGTTGGATAATCTGTTCATAATGGTGTACTCCTGACTTAGCAAGAGCAATCGAACCATATTTTGATATCAAAAATTTGATAAAGTTCTGTTGTGACAGTGGCCAGTCATAATTTACGTCATAAATGTTGTTTAACATCATGATCACCCAATCATAGTCAGAGCTACCGTAGTACTTATGGGCGATAATGTCTGGTCTATCACCATCCTTGATGTTGTACTGGTAGATTTCCGTTACACGTTTGTCAACGACGAGTCGCACAATGAACCTACGAAGGATATCGGTCGCCTCTTTAGTAACGGTGTTGCCACTGATATCATAGGTCGCTTTAGGAAAGATTGAAAAATAATTTGACATTAGAACCTCGTATTTGTTCTTTCATTTACAGCAAGTTGGCGACCAATAGATTTAGCGTTATCTTTTTGAAACGCTTCCTCCACCTGCTCTGAAGTATAGACCAACCCCTGAGCCTGGCTTTCACTCATTATTTTCTCGCGTGTAATGATTTCGATCTCTTTGAATGACATTTCAATCTTGACGTTCACAGGTGCGTTTGTTCTCTCAAAGAATGTCGGTATGCCCTGACCATTAAAGGAAGCAGAGAACCCTGTCATCACGCAATTGGTGAAGTCGTATAGGTATGGGCGAATGTTGTCAGAGAATTGCAGACCCCATTGGTAAGGGAATGTGAATGTATTTCCGCCATGAGCCAATCCTGGGTGCATAGCGTACTTGCAAATGTAGATGATATCCTTCAATGCTTTGGACTCTTGTGGTGTCTTGGCAATGAAATCATAAGAGAATGAATGCGTTCTGAAGCCAACACCCTGGAATAGTGAAGCAAGGTGTGGATTTACAGCCATACCCTTTGAAATAGAAGCAGCCTCATGGGCTTTGATACCCACAGCATCACCCAATGATTGAACGATATTCGATACCAGTCTGGGCATAGAACCCTTCAGTGCGCCTGCGATATCCGTTTTGACCAATGATTCTAATGCACCACCACCCTCACCAGCAAGGGCTTGCTCAAGTGCATTACCAATCGCTGGGTCATCTATCATATGGTTAGCGATAGTACCCAATTCTACATCACCATGGCTTGCATTATAAGCAGCGGTTACGTTTGCAGGAACAGGCAATCTGATAGTGGCTACCGTAGGGGCTGTTGACGAAACTTTTCTATTAGCCTTGTCATATTTAAGGACGCGAAATATTAGACCATGATTGTCATTACCGTAATCATCGGAATTGAGAGGAAACTTGACGTTGGGTTTAATACCCGCTTCGGCTTCAAGTTTTTCAAGTGGGTTACTGGCATTGGCTGAAGGTGATATAGACATTTTTATTCCTTAGGGTTCTTTCATAACTATTTATACATATACGCATGGCTTATGGAAAAACACACAAGGGTAAATTTAGACCCAAGAACCCGAACAAATACGTTGGTAATCCCGACAATATCGTTTTCAGATCGGGCTGGGAACGCCAGGTGATGAAACAATTTGACGAGAGGATCGATGTACTTCAATGGGCATCAGAGGAGTTAGCCGTACGGTATTTTTCTCCTGTTGACAAGAAGGTGCATAGATACTTCCCCGATTTTATCATCAAAGCAAGACAAGCAAATGGTTCGACCAAGATGATAATGGTCGAGGTAAAGCCGTACGATCAAACGATGGCTCCTAAGAAGGGCAAGCGCAAGACGAGTAGGTACCTAAACGAGGTCAAAACCTACGCAGTCAATGAGGCTAAATGGAAAGCCGCTGTTGAATATTGTGAAGACCATGGTTGGGAATTCGTAATCATGCATGAACGAAATACCAGATTTATATGATGCTATATGTACCCTTATAATGGTACATATAAACGCAGATCATCGCTATATGTACCCTTATAATGGTACATATAAATCGAACAGCACACGCCATGAGTATATGTATAAATAGAAGACAGGAAAAGGAATAAAACTATCGCCTACATATTTGACGAGATTTTGCTGAAGGGTGTTCGGTCTGGTAAGATGCCAGCACGTAACCAACAGTCGCGGGACTGGTTCAGAAACAAAGCAAAAACCACAGGTGTGTCTGATACCAAACTTATGCGTGAGGCAACAAGAGACAGACTCCGCACACGGGTTGCCATGGGCAATATGTACCTATTCCAATACGACGCAAAACACAAGAAAACCCTGCCATATTTTGATAGGTTCCCATTGATCTTTCCTTTCGCTAAAGCCCCAGGTGGATTTCTAGGAATGAACCTACATTATCTACCCTATCGTCAAAGAGCCATCCTTATGGACGCCCTTTACGAAACGGCTAATAATGACCGTTATGATGAATCGACAAAATTGAGATTATCATATGATGTATTGAATGGTGCGTCCAGATTCAAGTGGTTCCTCCCCACGGTTCATCACTACCTAACACCACACGTAAGAAGCAGATTTTTGTATATCGCGCCGTCTGAATGGGATATTGCTTTGTTTCTCAATGTGCAGAATTTCGGTGGGGCCAACAGGCGCACAGTATGGTCAGACTCAAGGAAAATGGTATAATGGCTTTCGACATAAACGAATTCGTTGGTTCAGTCAACACAGGTGGTGTGGCTAAGAAATCTCATTTTGATGTTGAGATAAACTTGCAAGATATCACCAACACCAGACGTATTCAAAGATTCGATGCAAGAGGCTTTGCCCGAAACTTATCACTCCGCTGTGAAACAGCCGAACTTCCTGGTATTCAGATAGCAACAGCCGAGCAGAAAATCTATGGTCCACTACAAAAGATGGCCTATGCCGGCATGTATACAGATACCAGCTTTTCGTTTTTGGTTTCATCCAATATGCGAGAGAAGGTATTCTTTGATGATTGGGCGCGGTCAATAGTTGGTAGTCAGCAATTCGCAGGCTCATCATATAACGTCGGCTACTTCAAAGACTATTCGACTACGGTTGATATTCACCAATACGACACAACGGGTAAAATAACCTACAGTGTTAGACTGTTCGACGCATTCCCAACCACAGTAGCACCCATTGCTTTGGATCGAAGCAGTAACGATATTCACCGATTGAACGTCACAATGACCTATCGCTGGTGGACCTCTATGAACTGGGCTGACTCACAACTTAAAACTGGTGCTGACCACAGCAACTGGTTCCGCAGAAATTCGGCTACTCTCGGCGCCCTTGCTGGCGTTGTATCTGCAAAACTACCTCCTAGACTGGTACAAGGGCTTGGCGCAGCAGGCAAACTACCAAGCATAGGGCGAAACATTTTTAGTTAATGACAAGGAATTATTATGGCATTACCATTACTTACTACCCCAACATTTGAATTGACACAACCATCGACAGGCAACACCATTGAATACCGCCCGTTCCTAGTGAAAGAAGAAAAGAACCTTCTTATCGCCAGAGAGGGTGAAGACGAGGGTGAAATTACCCGGGCTGTTAAGAACATCATTCGTGATTGCGTCCTTTCCCCAATAGATACCGAGACTCTACCATCATTCGATATCGAATACATCTTTCTTCATATCCGTGGCAAATCCGTGGGCGAGGAGATAGAACTTCAGTACCAACACACCGATGGCAAGAATGATATGGGCATAGAATGCAAGCATGTTCAAAACGTGGTTGTCAATGTGAACGAAATCCTATGCACACCACTAGAAGGTCATACCAAGAAGATTGACTTGGGTGGTGATATCATCATGGTCATGAAATACCCGACCATGAAAGAAGTTGAAAACGCCCAGAAGAAAAAGTCAGAGGTTGATTCACTCTTTTCGCTTATTTCAGCATGTGTTGAAAGTGTGTTCCAGGGTGAAACTCCATTCGAATTTGATGAGGCTGAAATGTCTGACTGGTTAGAAACTATGTCCAACATGCAATTCGAAAAGATTCAGAAATTCTTTGAAACAATGCCCAAGGTCCGGCACACCATCAAATACTCATGTGGTGGATGTAAAATGGAAACAGAGATCGACCTTGAAGGACTTGCAGGGTTTTTTACATAAGCCTCTCGCACGACAATCTGATAAACCACTATCAGACCAATTTCGCAATGATGCAGCACCACAAATACTCTTTGACGGAATTGGAAGGGATGATACCGTTTGAGAGGCAGATATATGTGCAAATGCTTATGAATTTTCTTGAAGAAGAAGCGGAACGGCACAACAAAAAATCATAAATAGTTGTATGACTGACACTGAAAAAACACCGACAGATAATGATGAAAAATCTACCGTGATAAAGAATAAAAATAAAAGAAGAATGGCCTGGGTGTCATTAATTTCCATTCTTATAGTGACTGGATTAATGATGTTTGCTGTCCCTATAGAACGATTAGATAAATTGAGTGACGTTGTGACTTGGTTCTATATGTCTATGGCTACAGTCATTGGTGCTTACATGGGAGCCAGTGTATATGCCCATGTTAAAGGGAAATAATAAAACCTTCTTTGCGTAATTTTTCTATGGTGTAATTCTTTACCTTTTTACCTATTGACTTCGATGCGGCATTCATACTAACGTAAACAATGCCATCAATAGTTATAGATTTACTTTTGGGTGAAGATAATTGCCTGGTTTTTTTACCAGCGGCGTCCATAGGACCTAGTTTTTTACCCTTACTCCATGGTACATAATTTTCCTTTTTCTTTCTCATTATTTCAATATTTTCTGGTGTATGTTTCTTACCATAGAAATGGTTGTCTTTTCCAGCAAGGGCTCCTGGGCCACCTAGTCTCATATTATAAGTGTTTGGGTTATCCACATATTCTTGGTCAACTATTCTCTGTTCTTCTTCAACAAGGCTTTTTCTATCAATATGAATTGAAATGATTTCTTTTAGGAAATTCTCTTTTCCGTATTTTTTTATCGCTTGTTTGATGGCTATACCAGACCCCATGTAACGATTATCACTCACAGGTGATGAAGAATTCGCGGTTGATCTTCTGCCGATATATTCTTTATTATTTGTTGTGTTGGTTATCTTATAAATATAGTGTAACATGAAAACCCCTTGGACTTGATATATGCAAGTATTTATAAAAATCAATAGTTTCACAACATGGGCTGGTAAGAAATAATGGCACTACCTACACTTCAGGAAGCAGGCGATAAAGCGTCGTCTGGTATATCTATTGGACTATTAGCAGCCACAATGGCAGCAACAGGCGGTAAGTCTCCTCTTGCAATGGGCGCGGCTGGACTCGCTGGCAAAGGTATAGGCGCCGGTATTGGTGCATTGACAGGTGGTAGAAAGCCTGGACCAGAAGGAACGACCGAGGCTGTCGATGAATTGGCCGAAAATGTCGAGCAAGTAAATGTAAATGTGACAGACCCCAAGAAGGGTATCTTTACCGAGATCAAGGATGTTCTGTTAGACATAGCCGATATCCTTGGTGGAAAAAAGAAAGACGGTGGCTCACCTGCTAAGACAGGAATGGCTAAATTAGCTGCCCGTGAAAAAGAATTAGAGGCTCAAAGAGCAGCCAAGAGTGGTGTTGAAAAAGCTGGTCCTGGCCCATCCCTTAAAGATCCAAAATCAATGTTGGGTGCATTAGCCCTCGCAGCCCTTGCATTTGTTCAGGGCTTCATTGGTGGATTTATCAGATCAACAAAAAGTATTCTCAATAGCATAGCAGCATTTTTCAAGGCTGACGTTCTATGGGCCAAGATGTTACCAATATTCAAAGGCATGAAAGCCAATGTTCTGTTGGCGTTTACCTCTGTCTTAGAAAGTGTCAAGTTGTGGGGTGCCGGACTGAAAGAAAGTAAATTCGGTATCGCTATTGCTGAATCTCTTACAGCCATCAAAACCAGCGTCAAGACATTTTTCACCTCGATATCAACCACAGCAAAAGCATTTGCAACAGGAATGAAAGAGAGTGCTTTCGGGACCGCCATTGCAGAACTTATCACAAGCGCGAAAACCTCAATAACAACGGGCATCACCGCTGTGAAGACTGCGTTGGCTGAAAGTGGTATCGGTAAATATTTCATCCAGATTGGTACTGATATCAAATCTCTTGCTGCGCCACTTGAAAAACTATTTGCACCACTGAAATCATTCTTTGCTGTTGGTGAAGAATCAAAGGGTCTGACAAGCATACTTGCTAAGATAGTCAAACCATTCAAGACCGCTATGGCGTGGGGTAAAACCATCGCCACAGAGGTAGGCGCATGGGCAAAAACATTTTCCAAAGTCACCGCTTGGTTCAAAACTTTCGGCGCTGTTCTTGGTAAACTTGCATGGCCATTGACCATCGTCATGGGCATATGGGATTCTGTCACTGGATTTATAGACGGTTACGAAAAGGGTGGTGCGTCTGAAGGCATCAAACAAGGGCTCATCAAACTCCTTCAGGGACTTATTGCTTTACCACTTGACCTGGTGAAATCTCTTGTTTCATGGATCGCTGGCAAAATGGGATTTGAAGAAGCCGAAAAATCCCTTGATAGTTTCTCTTTCGCTGACCTCATGGATGATATGGTAACCGGATTCTTCCGCTTTGTGGAAGATATGATCTTTGGCATTGTTGAAATGATAAAGACCTTCGACCCATCTGATTTCATAACGGGCGACAGTTTCCTAGCCAAGAAGTCCAGAGAATTCTTTGGTAAAAATAAGGAAGACAAAGCACACGACGAAAAGGTATTCGAGGTAGCCAGACAGAGAATTGACGCAAAGCGTGCCAAAGAAGATAAAGCTAAAGGTGTGGTACGGGCTTCAGTAAAAGCAGCCAAAATCGCTGAAAGTGAAGCAGCAACTTCATCAACCCCAGAAGGTAGTCTTCTACCCAAAATGAGTACGGCAAGTGCCCAGATGGCACCAAATGCCACGGCTCAAGGGAAAACGATCAACCAGACTTCTAATGATAATCGTGCAGCCGCATCAAGTGCCGCTGCCAATGTGATTGTCTCCGCACCCGTAAGTTCCAAGTCTAGCACCGTGGCCGCTCAAACATCGAATTACACAATGACCAACACCACTATTGATTCGGGTGAATCATCAATCGGTAGAGTCAATCATCACAAATGGTAATAAAAAAGGGCACCCCGAAGGGTGCCCCTTAGTTCGATTGAAAACCCTAACAATCAATCGTCAGCCGCCAAGCCCTTGAAAAAGGACATATCATCATCATCGGCACTGGATTCTGCCAGTGAGTCTGCCTCGGCTGTAGGCGCAGACGTTTCTTCTTTCGCCCAAGGGAGATCTTCCTCCTGGGCTTCTTGTGCAGGAGCCGGTGCAACACCAGCAACATTACCAAGAACCTTATCCATGCGAGTCTTTTGCTCATCAAAGGATTTGTAGTTTTCAGGCGCAACAAATTCTGCGAGAGAATGTTGGCTGTTGTAGATAGCCTCCAATGCGTCATCGTCTTCACTCAAAGCCGCAGCCTTGGCAAATGTTGACTTGTCGAAATTTCTCCAACCTTCAACTTTACGAATCTTCATTTTGAAGTCAGCACCAGTCCACAAGTTAAATGGATCGATGGCTTCCTCGTCGTCAAACTCTGGATACATCATATCATTGAGTTTGTCAAAAATCTTTTTACCATACTTGTAAAGAAAGACTTTGCCTTCGTTATCGGGATTGCCAGGATCTTTGACCACATAAATGTTACTCATGTAGTTCATCTTACGCTTACGGCCGGGGCTACCCTCGGTACCACTTACGATAGACCTGTTGGCGGGAATGTCGCTGTTCCATAGAACACCGTTGGCTTCACAAACCGGGCAATCTTTGCCGATGGTTGTAAGGCAATTATCAATGAACCAACCGCCTGGTCCTTTGAAACCGTGAGAGAACAATTGTACCCATGGTGCTACTTCGCCCTCAGACTTAGGCAGGAACCGAATCACTGCGGCACCATTACCTGCTTTATCAACAGTTGGTTGCCACATACGGTCGTCTTTATTTGAGGAGCCTTTTGAATCGAACTTCTTGGCTTGTTCGATAGTATCCGCAAGAGATTTCTTACGGTTCTTCTTCATTGCTGCAAATGACATTATCATTTCCTTTTCGCTGTTTTCGATTTATACGCTTATTTCGCTTTGGTACGCTTTTACTATTATTGATCATAACATGAATACTTCGTTATGTCAACACTTTATTTAGTTGTTTTCTACAAGTATCTCACGAATTATTTTCATATACTTGGGTTTCTCTACCGATAGAAATGGTCGGTACTTTTCGATGGTCTTTTTGATATCGGGCCAAACGTAGTCATCCATTGATTCATCCCAACGGGTCATGAACGAGGCGCAGTGGTCAAGAATAATAAGGGTCTCAAGTGACAGCGAACCTTGTTGATAGGCTTTGAAGGCAAGTGGCTCCGCACCCTCAAACAACTCGCTATAAACGCCTGTCGATTCAAAAAGGTCTGTCACCTCTTGCTTGAACATATAACCCATCGACTCAATTCGTTTTTGCCATTGAGTATAGGCTTCTTCAGCCGCAGGACCAACGAGGTCACCAGACCACTTGATGCCAGGGCGAGAACTAAAATTGGCTACCAGGTAATCAATAAGATGATCACCATGATTACGAGATAACTTGACATAATTCCATTTGTCCTTTTTCGTCTCAAGGTCACCAGCCTTGGTCTTGCCATGATACTTGAAATAATCATAACTTGTTGTGAAATGAAGTTTCACCGCTTGAAAGGTAACCAGGGCTTCTTCTGGGCTCATAGAGTTTTCCATCCTGAATTATAGCCGCGAGAAATAATATTGTGGTGTTCTGTATCAAACTGATTTGCAAAGTATCCCACAGGCTCGGTACTCGTTTGTAATTGCCAGGCTGCCGCCGCATCATACAAAGCCAATTCAAAATCTGGTGGAATTTGTGTCGATACTTGTAAATGGGAAATCATCATGTTTTCAGAAATCTTGGGTATGTTGATAACAGTTACCCCGGCATCATGCCCGACCAACAAATGACCCTTACAGACATTCAGAGAAACATTTTCTGAATCATCCCAATAACCTTCAATAACATGTTGTTGGCGTTCCCAGGGGCCGTCGGCATCCTTTTGCATCCACGAAATCCATATTTTACCTTCTTCTGTGGCTGCAAGGGAGTCCATAGCGGGGAGTAGCGCAGCGGCAACCGTAGCGCCGAATAGTTTAGCAAAACCTCGTCTGGTGATATTCATTCTTCTACCTTTTCATACACGATTTCATAACCACCTTTGCGGTCAGAAATCCAATCTTCGTAGTGATCAATTTCTTCAAACCAATCAGAATATCGAATGATTTCACCGAGGTCGTCATCACTAAGGGCCTGGAATTCCTCCCAAGTGCCCTCAAAGGTTTCGGAGTATTCGCACCCTTGATGTTGATTAAAATTTTCTTCGGTGATTTCGTACTTACGTTCGACGTTGACGGTGTGAATCTCTGTTGCTGTAAAAATCATCAATCAATTTCCTTGTTCATCCATTTTTCTTCGGACACTTTGACACACATCATTTCCCAATTCACGGCTTTGGATTTCATCAGATGGCTTGTGGCGTTGACAGATTTGGCTTGTTGTTCTTTACATGATTGTTCGGAAATATATCGGCTGTGAATCTCAACGTCCATATTGTAGAAAATGGTTGTGTAAAACAATAATAGTACCCACATTAGTCAATCTCCTATATCGGTAGACGTTGTGTCTTCGGTAAATAATTGAGGTCTTCGGCTTCGACCTGGATCAGGGCTTTGATTTTGGTGTTGATAAGTTTAGCCATGGTCTCGACCTCGGCGCCTTCTTTTGCACAGTAGTCAACGACGGCGTCCATATAGGTACAACCAGTCTTGCTGACCTTCGCTTCAACTATCAACGAGAATTCTTTGGTTGATAGGATTTTAATTGCCGCTTCTGCTTCAGATTTCAATTGCGCCTCCTACGGTTTTGCGGATAATGTCTTCTGACAAAGCCGACGGATAATAAAGTTCAAATGCTTCAACATGCATTTCATTCGATTTGAATAAATGAAATTCTCCAGGTTTTACAGTCGTGAAATCACCGGGTCCCAGGTTGGTTGTGTCTTCAAGGTCATAATCGTTTTTGAATACAACAATTTGCAACACGCCTTTGACCACATAGAACGCATTCCACTTTTGGGTATGCTTATGCAGGCTGCATTGCATATTCGGTTTGATTGTTATTCGGTGAAACTCAATAAGAGGAGTTTCGATAAGGGGTTCGGTCGTTCCCCATACTTTACCATATTTCATTTACGTTTCCTATTTTTCACATGTTCTTTGATGAAATCAACCGGTATTTCTGGGTTCAGATAAATCAATTCGTTTTCTGAATATTCTTCTGGTCGTTTGATACCATGTTTGTCGAACTTGTCAAGAGCCCAATCGGTCAAATCATCTTTGGTTTCAAATTTCATTCTTCTACCTCAAGGTTTGGCCACGACATAAAATACCATCTATGTCCTAGGGCGTCTTCAACAACTTTTCGTAGATTCGGAATATCATCAAGACCATCCACCTCAAACACAATGCTCTTTGGCGAAATGTTTGGTGCTACCGATGGTGTGAAAATATCAACTCTCATCGGGATACGCTCGACACCGCTTAATCAGCCACTGCCCAAGTTTATGGGCATCACCTTCTTCCATTGAAATGGTGATATCGGTTCCAATGTGGCTACCGTTTTCGTAACCCATTCTGATTTGAAGATCAGTCTTGGAATTCAAGTCGTCATGCTCAAACGCATCCATAACAAGGTGCAAATCCATTTCGCCAATCTTACAGCCTGCTTCACGGTGTAACATTTTCATAATATTCTCCATCTATAGGTACCATTATACAGCACCTACGTCAATTTGTCAATCTATTTCCTGTAAAAAATGTGGTCGCCAATCGTGGCGACCTCTTTGAAAGTCTTGCTCCAATAAGGGCTGACATAATTCGCATGATACCAAAGGGCCCCATGGGTTATGTCTTGCTCCGCATTAGCAGCCGTCACAACATCTTTAGCCTTTTCCCAGGCTGTCAGATCTCGTGGCTTGTCGCTCTTTCCGTCACAATAAAAGGAGAAGTGACATTTGTTTCGTATTGGATTACCCTTCCAGGTTTTTGATTGCTTGACCACGCCGCATACGCGACCAGGAAAGCCACTGTCAAGAACCCGATTCGCAACAACGTGGTAGACGGCTCTTTGCCCAGTATCGCTCTGATTCTTCGCCTCATGGTATACCGCCAATGCGGCGCACTCAAAGGCTTTTGCGGATAAATCCAGGCGTTGGATACGCTCAAGAGTTCCCAATTGTGGCGCAAGAGTGGCATATTGTCTTTCCTTTGCGATATCAGGTATCTGGCTCGTTTTAGATTCCGTTTTATCTGCCGGATATCCGAGTCGAAATTGTCGATCATAACTAACACTCACTTTCACAGGTTCTGGTTTTTCAAATTCGGCTTTTCCAGCCAAGTCACCCATTGTACTCGCATACCAACCAACAGCCACAAACGCAGCCGTAAATGTTATGGATTTCATGGTGTCTTTCTCCTACACGTTGTTGAATGCTTCTAGGACTCTCTCGTCGCTGATCGGAAAATCTCCGACCAAAGTTCCGCAGTCGAGACAAAATTCAATGTCGATATAATCACCACCGCCGATTTCTTTTAATTCGACAACATAGCCATCATGTTCCAGACTCAGGTTGGGACAGCCAGCGTTGCTCAAGTCATTTGTTTTACCACTGACCCAAAACGACCTCTCGCTCCCGCATGATTTACAAACAACTTTTCTTCATCAACCTCTGGCGTTTCAACAACAGCCGTCTGATTCTCTTTGAACGCTTCAAATTCTGGTGTCATTTTCTCTCTCATCAAATGTTTTCGTTGATAACTTTCTTGTCCCAAGCACGGCGACGAACATTCACCAGCTTTCGGTTGTCTTGGCATCGGGCCATATCTTTGTAGCCTGTGGGGGAACCGTTGGTAAGAAAGCCGGACTGACCGTCTTTATATCCAGTATCCCACTTTGTAACAGCCTTGCGATTTGTTCTTGACATTAGTTCAACATCCCCTTGTCTTTAATATTCTTAGCCTCCGCTTCAGTAAGCACTTGTTCAAGATATTCTGAAATCTTTGTTAAGAATTCCATCCGATCGTCGGGATCTGGCCTCGCAATTTTCAACAAACGCAATGCTTCAGCCGTTTGTGCGTCTTTTGACATTTTATTTTACCTCGTATGAATCCAGTTCACCGTATTCGCCTGGGTGCAATTCCATTTCGTCCATGTATTTCAGAGCCTTTTCTTCTGAATCAAAAACACCATCGACCCACGATTCTTCGTATTTCACGCCTCTTTCAACTATCCAAACTTCCATTTTCTCTCTCCTATTCGTAGTGCCATTGTTCGGGGATAACGCCCATCTGGCGTTCTGTAATCACATATTCGTGAAATTCATATTCTGGTTCTTCGGGGTCATTCAAGTAACCCTCGGCAGAACCATCGTAAGGAACGCCACGAACTTCAAAAACATCAACAGCGGCTTCGGCTTCAACAAGTGAAGCATAAACGGCAATCAACATATCGCCTTCGTACGGTGTGCGACCTAAAACAACATAAACAGACATTTTTCTCTCGCTTTTCTCTCTAATTGATCTTACTATTTGATCATGCACCATTTTAGACCAAATGTCAAGTGAAAAGTGCATAAAAAGTCAAAAAAAATGAAATAAATTGGGGGATTCTGTTTCTAGGTTCCCCCGAACCCAATGAGATCACGCTGCGATAGCGAAAGCCTCAAATGCAAAACGGTTATCGTTTGCGGTTACTTAATTGAGCCAGAACGCCTGCTCATACGACTATCTCCACTCACCTATTCAGCATCGGTCGATCCTAATTTCACCCCCAGCAAAAAAACACTGTCAACCACCTAGGTGATTTCGTTGGCTATGCCCAGAACTTTCATTCCTATTTAAACAATGTTCTTATGGTGGAGGTGCGGGGTACCGCCCCCCGGTATCCGATATACTTTTCAATTCGCTTCATCAATAGCAACTTTATTTATACATACTCGGTGATATGGGGTCAAGACATAAACAATCATTCCACCCATAATAAATCCGGCTATGAAGCCGATGTTATATGTCTTTCCATCAGGGCACATATATCTTGACGTTTTCGACAATCATAATGCCTGCGTCAGCCCAGCCAGCCGCCATCAAAGCGACCATGAAAACAGCGCCACCCAGTAAATAATTCATACTGTCTCTCCTTCATTGACCCAAACACCGATGTTTCCACCGTTAACGCCCTTAGACGCTTTGATTTCATGGACGCCCCATGTACCATCTTCCCAGCGGATATTCGCTTCAGTGACTTTGCCACGACGAACACCACCATATGTGGTCCAAACGTCGGTGACTTCACCGTAACTCATAGGATGCATTGCACCCCAATTGCCAACGACTTTGGTACCGGGCTTAAATTCTGTATCGTAATTCATAATTTTCTCTCTCTTGGTTTCTGATCTTACTATCTGATCATGCACTATTTTTGACCAAATGTCAACCCCTAAATGACATTTTTATGCATTATATATACGATTATGGATAAAATATATCATTTAATAGCAGGCATCGCCCTAGCATTAGTAACGCTAATTGCAACCGGAAGTGTATTCGCAGCCATGATTGCGACCACAGTGGTTGGACTTGGTAAGGAAATTTACGACTATCAGCATCAGGATAAACACACCCCAGAGGTAGCCGATTTCTTGGCTACCGTGGTTGGTGGATTGTTAGTCTGTTTGGTCTACTTGCTTTCTTGGCAATGGTTGTTCGGGCTGTTTCAATAGTTCCATAAAAACCTTGCGTTGATTGCCTTTGCCACGCTTCAATTTAATATCGGTCTTTATCCCTTTGGCTTTCGCTCGTTTTGCTTCATCCAGTTTCTTGTGCATTTCTTTGGTGTAAGGCAACTCTAGGTTCTTGGGTTTGAGGGCAACAGCATCATTCGGTAGAACCCATAGGAAAATCGCTGTAGGCTCGTCAACCAAACTATCGACCAATCGGTATTCCCCGAGGTATTCGCTGGTTGTAGGATCTCCCAATAAATCCTGATAGACAGCATACCCATTGACGGCGAGAGCCATTGTGATTGGTATCATCAATACCATGCGCCAGGTATTCCCTCTCATCAAGATAATGAGCCAGAACGTCACCGCAATATACATGAATAGGGCTAGAAATAAAAGGAACGCGCTCATCGGCCAACTCCATTAGGTCTATATCCAACTTCGCCTGGGTGCATAGAGGCTTGCAACATCTTGTTGATAAAAAATGCGCTCCTCGGTCCTACATCACGGGCTTTGCCATTTGGCTTCAATGTGAATCTGAACATGTGTAATTCCTCACGGTTCCTCTGTAATATGAAGCCCGCGATTCTGTGGACTTTGTATGGGTTTATCTGGATAAGTTCCACAGTACCAGTCACTGGTTCAGGGCCGCGTTTGGTATACATATGGACGTTGACCACATATTCGCCAGCCGTTGGCACCCTCACAGTAATGACCTCACGATTGATTCGGGCTATCACTTCGTTGCCTGCACCGTCCACCGATTTATCGTTATGAACGCCGAGGTCGTCGCGCTCAAGGTATAGAGAACCGTTTTGGGTGTTTTTGAATCCGACAGGTTGCCCCGCTGGTGTCTGCACCCACATATCAACGTCATCAGCCACATTGGCATCCCAGTCAAGGACAATGATGTAATCGGCCTTCTTCTTAACGTCTTGCTTCTTCGTGGGTGGATTGATAAGGATCGCAGTCAGAATAAACAGAGACACAAAGGTCAGAGCCGTCAGAAATAGAACGTCTATGAATGCGGTCTTGGTGACCGTCTTAACCGAAATATTCATCGCTTGTTTCACCGTAGGCACCAATCGCCATTTCCATGTTCATTATCTGTAGGCTGACCAACACACCACAGACATAGCCCATAAGGGTTGTGTATAGCGCAGTACCCAATCCAGCAGCCACCGATACCAGAGCTTCCTTAACGCTAGACGTATCAGAAACATCAAGCAACCCAAACGTCCCGCTGGTCGCAATAATAAAGCCGATGATAGTGCCGACGAGCCCTGCGGTCACCATGAACTCTGGAATGTACCAGAGATATTTGCTATCTGACCAAACATCATTGAAGGCTACTCGGTACGTCTTCAATCCTAGGACCAAGGACGATAGAACAAAGACGCCGAAAATGCCTGTACTTATGAACGTCTGGTCATTGTCAATGAATAGGTGGTGAATGTCAAACATTGTCATTACAGCGACCAAAGAAATCATCACAGCCGCAAACAAGTACCATCGCATAAAGAATTTTTTCATCAGCCTTCTGCCCTTTGATCGGGTTTTTTCATTTTCAAATCAATATGCAATTGTTTGCCGATAAAAATATAGCAGGACATTTTATTGGTGTAGTGTTCGACAACGGTAAAATTTCTTGTCTTTGGATCAACATAAGTCACAATGACCACTTTGTCGTTATTCGCAACACCTATCTCAATAGAAATTTGTTTTGAGTGTTCGATGTTTGCCATAACATACTTGGTTTCATTGCAAATTACTGGCTTCGCCCGTTGGAATGCCTGACCAGTTTTTCGTGGTACAGGCTTTGGTCGTGGCTTTGCTTTCGCAACAACAGGAGGTTTCACGACCGCCTTCGCGACTTTCACCGCAGGTTTCACTACCTCACCGACGTGTTTTATCTCGACAGAGATACAGCCACTAAGCAGCAAACCGGCTAATGTAATTAGGATTAAGGGTCTTTTCATACTCTTTCCTCAATTCGATATAATCCCCGATGTGGTCGTCGCGTTTCTCATGGTAGACCACACCTTCAGGTCTGTTTTCGACAGCCATAATAATGATTATATCATTGATAGGGGTGCCCGTAAGTTCCTCATACATCACGGCATAGACCGCGCATTGCATGAAATAAGACTTGATGAATTCTTTCTTGCGGAATTTCCGCGAGTTTTTGAAATCAACAATAGCCAACTTTCCCTTATATTTAGCGATCATATCACAGCGACCACCAGTTTCAAGGTAGTCAGAATACATCGCAACTTCTTGGTGTGCAATATCGGTGATAGTGCCGTCAAGGATAGGTTTGATAGACGAGAACATGGAGTCCACGCCAGGCATAATATTGGCGTCGTAGTTTTCATTGCCCAACAGATACTTTTCGATCATATCATGCAAGGCTGAACCACGCAAACGTCCAACTCGACTCACTCTGTCGGCTTCTTCATCACCAACGGCTTCACGCCATTTAGCCAGACCCTCGTTCTTTTCGTCATCCGACGCAAGGACGGTGGTAACCGAAGGATAGTGGCGACCTTCGGGAGTTAGATAAAAGCGACGACCGCCCTTATAAATCTCCTTCATATCACCTATGAAATCAAATGTCTGTTTTGTTGCCAACATCAATGGTACTCTTAGGGTGGTGTTCTTTCACCCGCTGTAAGGTTTCACGGAATTCGGGAGTATGCTTCAAACCTGAAACGCTCCTCATGTTGTCACCCAAAAATAATGGTGCTTGGGCGATAAAGGTTTCCCAGTTTGGGTGGGCTGATAGATGGGATTGTAGTTCGTCCCAGGTACAATACTCCTCCCATTCCTTTTTGGTCTTCTTATTTCTTATTGAATAAATCGGCAATGTATTGTCCTAATTCTGTAAGTTGTTTCACGGTGATATCAGCCCATTGAAAGACTGTATCAAAAAGTTCGGGTGGTGTAATACCCAATAAACAAATAGTGACTAGGCCTGATAATACAAAATTACCAAGCCCAGCCTTCCATATCACAAAGGCAGCCAGACCTAAAACGATAAAAATTTCAGGTGTCATTACTCGGTCGTCACTTTAGGAACGGGCAAGGCAGGCATAGTTGCGACGGGCACATTGGTTTCTTTTTCCAGTTCCTTATGGGCTGCAGCCGCACGACCCAGGCTTTCGGTATTCAAAACCTTAACCAGTTGGGCTAACGCGATCTCGTTGGTTCCGTTGATAGGAAACTCCAACAGCGCATAGGTACGATAGAGGTTGCCATGAGGAACCACTTTGGTTTCGTTTACATGATAACCACTGGCTTGGGCGTTGGCAATCAAGTTGGCTGTGACACGCTCGACCTCAGATACGATATGTCCAGAAGCAGCCTGTCCAACCCTGGAAGTATATTCCTTGAGTTTAGAACTCATTTGACCACGGATACGATCCGCCAAGACTCGTTTAGCCGCTAGAACGGCCAAGTCAACCGACAACTGAAGGTCTTGAGAGGTAGCCGTGCCCGCAGAGAACACCGAGTCCTCTTTCGCAGGTGTGTCCAAAAACCAATCGGGAATAGAACTAACCGTTTCTTCTGTCACGGTTGACTTTTTCTCGAGGTAGGCTTTGGAGTGGGTAGTTTCTGCCTGAGGGTCAATATCAATGGTTTGTGAACAAGCACCCAAAAGGGCCAACATGCTAACGGTAGCGAGTAACTTTTTCATAATCAATTTCCAATAAATTTGGGTTTAACCCAGGGCAATCCAAATCGAGCCGTATCAATGATCCGATTGTTTCCCTGCATTTTCATACCCGTTTTACAGACCTCTTTTTTCACCATACTTAACGTGTGCGAAGTCTGTTCAAGGATTTTCGTCTTGGCTTCAATAAGAGCCTGTTCACACGCCCATTTCTCTGTCTCGCTGGGTCTAAAGAAAAATGATGAAGTACCCGATACCTCGGATGTACCAACCAACCCAACAACCTGTACGACGCATTTGCGCCCAGTCAAAAAAGGCACCGTCGTTGACGATACGCTTTTGATATAATCCAGCCTACCATGATAGACCTCTTTTGTCTGTCTATCAATATAGCATGGAGTCGTGGCGCTTGCGGCTGTTGAAAGCAGCATAAGAGCGCCGACGGTCAATGATGTTTTCACTGGTCTTCCATCGCTTTGATGAATGCGCTAATCATCCCAAACATTTTGGCAGTCTCGGCTTTCGCCACAGCGGGGTCTTTGACTTTCATAGGGACACAGACAACATCAACGTCGGTAGACATTTGGTTGATAACTTTGATAGACTCAGTCCGGCAGGTTTTCCAGTCGTCATAAGGAACCCTGGTCAATTCATTTCCAGATACAAGGCTGGTCACGATCAGTACAATTTTCAACATCACAAAGGGTTATCCTTTTTCACCTCAAAATATTGTGGAACCGCTTGTAATGCGGCCAGCAACTGGCGATTTTGTAAAGACATATCTTCAACAACACGCCGGAGTTTATTGTTTGCCTTGTGGCGTAATTCTTCAACAATATCCATAATCACATTCCGTAAGTCAGAGTTTCAAAAACTTCGTCGTAGGCTTCTTCGGCCTCAACATCCTCACAACCGGTAATTTCTATGGCATGAATAACAGCTTGGTTATGGTTCATATCCATTTCGACCAGGGCTTCTAAAATTGCATTCCGAATTTCACACATGATTTTCTCCTCAAAAGGTAAACAATCACTATCTAGATCATGCACCATTTCGGGGTAAATGTCAACCCCTTTTATCAAAAAACTTCACCTTTTTACCAATTTTCTTCAATCATTCCCGCCGTGCACCAGTATTCAATGCGTTCATATGCGTCCTGTTTCGACTTGGCCCGGACCTCTCTTACGATTTTTCCGTCCTCATCTATGCATATTGCGTAATAACTTTCACCGATAAAACCCAATTGTCCTGTACGTTCACCCATTTTCATTTTCCTTTTCTGGTACCCAATCGTACCGTTTTACATCAATCACACGTTGACCATCTTTTACCAACACAATTTTGCCGGAGTCTTCCAGTTTGTGCAACATCATATCAATAATTTCACCCACCACCATAAGGGGTGGTACGACTTCTCTGACAGCCCTCATGGTATCGGCTAATCCCGCTTTATACGAAACAAACGCGCAAACACCAAGAGAGGCTAAAAGTACCCAATCGGGCACCATAATTCCGAACATATTTCAGTTCCTTTCAGGGTTATTTAGTGTGAACTAAATCCACTCGCTTTCCTTGATGATATAGTTTTCCTCGTTTACACCAGCCAGCTCTCGGTCAGCCGTCAGCGTGACAAACGAATCGAACAACAGGTTGAAATGATACAAGAGGTTGTTGTAGTCGCCAGTCTTCATTCGATTTATGATCTCGGTGACTTCTTCTTCGGTGTCTACCGAATCTCGTAGCCAATTCTGGGCAATCCCAAGCAAGACAAAAGCATTGCCTTTGGGACCACCGATATCAAGATATTTCATTATCGAATTCCTTCTTGCCTTGAGAGGTCCAAACCTTGGGCCAACATCAGTTTCAATTCAACCTGCTCGTCGGGAATATTCACTGTGGCTTCGCCACTTAGACCAACCCGAACAATAATTCTCGCCACTTCAACATGGTCTGTCGGCCAGAAATCTTCGCCGTCTTTGGTGACCATAACCAACACGCCTTTGGGCGTGGCTCCAATATGCGTTATCATAGAGTTTTTCCTACTCGTAAGAGTTTGCCGATTTTTTCATCTTCGTATTTGCCACGCAGGCACCAGTTACGGAATGCAGAGCATTCGTTACCATCGGCTTCGCAGACAGCCTCCAGGTCACAGCCCTCGCAGGGCAAGTCCATTTTGCTGGTTAGATCGGGCAATTCATACTGACTCGCAGTAGATTTGCCCCATGCGGCTTCGCTTTCCCACCCGCTTGAAAGTGTTTCAATCATTATACATTTCCTCCAGGTTTTCACAGGTGCCACAACGGTTGCCGTTGATATCATAAAGATAATCAGCGGGGATTCCGACTTCAACACTATCGGCGAGATCGCGCAAGATACGGGCGACTTGTTTTTCGCCGTATCCTGCAAACGCATCATTATCGGTATTCAAGGTGATGGTAATCATTTACTGAACCTCCACTTCCACAATTTCTATATCAAGGGCTGATTCGAGCCATGATTCATAGGCATGAACAAAACTTTCATCGTCCGAGTCGAGCATGTAATTATTGCGTTCGACAAGTGCATCCCTGGCTTTATCTAATGAATCGAAAAAACCATCCAAATCGCCACAGCCCTCATGTAAATACCAAATTTTCATTTTACAGCCCCGCCCAACGAACGGTGTAACCACCATCCAGAATGTTTCCACGGGCAAAGTTACGCGCAGGACCAGCCCAGCCAGCAGGCTTCAGGATATCGCCCTTACGAAACTTTTTGTCGTTATCAACAGCAACAACAAAACCCCAGACGCAATTGTTCTGGATGATTTTGGTATATTTGTTTCCTTCAACGACTTCAAGGCCGTTTTCGAAACGCTCGATCATCGCTTCGTTGGGCGAATTTACAAGGCCGGACCAGCGTCTGTAATCAGCTTTCAGATTCTCAAGCAGAGTGGCTATTTCGGTATTCATTTCGCAGAAACTCCTTTGTTATAAGCAAGTTCTTTACTCATTGACTTTGCAGCAACTTGTTTCACGGAACCACCACCAGCGAGATATTCAGCGGTTTTGGCTTCAATCATTTCACGCATTTCTTGTTTAGTCATTTTCAATTCTCTCTCTTTGTTTCTAATTGATCTTACTATTTGATCATGCACTATTTCTGACCAAATGTCAAGCGTTTATTGCACTTTATTGAAATAAAGTTTGCATCTATTGCACTTTATTTCAATAAAGTTTGCATCATTTCAGGGGTAAAACCGGAAGCATTAAGCAACCCGGCGAATTCTGCGTTTAATTTAGCGTTTGCAGCATTTTTTGCAGCACGGGCAGCAGCGCGACTTTCCGCAGTTTCAAGCGTAGTAACTTCGTTCAAGACAGCGGTAAAAGCATCTTTGACAGTCGCAGCAACAGCAACACCAGTTTTGCCCTGATATTTCGCAGTAGCACGAAAATTTCCGTCTTCAGTAGGACGAATCCAACCGAGTGTGGCGCGACCAGTGGTAATTCTGAAACTGGTCTGGGTCTCTTTTTTCATGGTGAAAGTAGTCATTTGTTTTCTCTCTTGGTTCTTGATCTTACTATCTGATCATGCACTATATTTGACCAAATGTCAAGCGAAATCGACAAAAAAGGTGAGAAAAAAGCAAAAAAAATGCCCCAGAGTGGCCATTCCCCGGGGCATTTCTCTTATTCATAGTCTTACGTCTTATACATCTATATCTCATATATGGGGTCTTATCCCCCTGTGGGCAGAGATTCCAGAATTCAGCACGACACACTCTCGGTCTTGGGCTGCCGGTGTTTCTGGGCAGCCTTCTATCGAAAGATTTATATATCGCTCCTTCTTTTCTCCTCACGGTACCAGTAACCGATAGTCACATTCGACTATTCTTGATCCTAGCATAAAGCCAGGCGTTTGTCAATCATAAATTACGCATTGTTCGCAAATAGTTCCGGTCACATCTTTTTCAATATGCTTGGCCCGTAACTCCTGAAACTTTTCAGAATGCCATGCGTCCATGAATGAAGTTGTATTAAGGTCACCCATATCAAACCTAGAGTCGTGGTCGAAGCAACAGGCGCTTAGGCGACCATCAAAGGAAATGTGCCCCTCGGTGAAAATACTCCAACATGGGAGTGGGTCGCGTAGCGCGTCAAGCCGACCACGGTTTCCTTGAACGAAAGTCCAATCTTCATTTTCGACCAAAGCAGCCTGGTTGTATAAAGGCAGCGCATACATTTCATCAAGGTGTGGGCTCAAGTCAGCCAGGTATTCCTCGATCTTGTCAGCTTGGTCGCCTGTGTATTCGATAAAGGAAGCAGAGAGGGTGCAGTTATAGCCACCTTCTTCACGGACCTTGTAAGCACCCTTGACGTTCTCGGCAATGGTGTAAAACAGTTCACCCTTGACCCGTGCGATTTCCTTGAATTGCTCCTCGTCGGCATAGTTCAATGAGAACTTGAGGCTATCGAGTCCAGCCTCCATGCATTCTTTCACCTTCTCGGGTGTAGACAGAGAACCGTTGGTTGTCAAAAACACATACGGATAACCGCAGTCTTCTTTGGCATACCGAATGGCTTCAGGCAACCTTGGGTCTAAAAATGATTCACCCAAATAAAACATTCCAAGTTCCTCGACTCCAGCCTCACGCATTTCTTTTACCACTCTTTTGAAGAGGTCCCAATCCATTGCGCCTGTTTGTCGTAAACGATCATTATGGGCACAAAATCCGCATCGAAAATTACATTTTCCTGTCAGTTCAATTTTCACACTTTCGGGTGTGGGTGGCTTGAGAGAAAAATGTTTTTCTTTCATCCCTGTTATGTTATCAATCCGGTCGGTAATCTTACCCATTATCTATTTCCTTGTTGTTATAAATAGTTGTAGTCGCGGAATTCGTAGTTCCCACCACATCTAATTCTCTCATAGGAGATATCAGCAAATGATTCCATACACATATTTAGTTACTTCCAAAACGACTGGTCAAAAATACTATGGCGCCCGTTATGCGTCAAATGGTCAGCCGAGACAAAAGCGAAAATGAGTAAATCGGCAATGGGTAATAAATGGGGTGTTGGTTATAAACAGACAGACGAACACCGAGCAAAAATTACTGGTCGACCAAAATCACTCAGTTGATAATATCCTCATGGGAAAACGGTCGACCAAATGTAGCCTTGAATTCCTCTTTCCAGTAGTCTGCATAATCTACATCTTGGCATTCGGCGAATAAAGGAGCCCCAAGCGTATGATGTACTACCATCGGCATCTTCTCTGGCTTGTCCTGTTCGCCAACTAGAAAGTTGAAATCAAGAGGCAAGTCACCGATATATTCATCGGGGCACCATTCGAATCTGTGTAAGTATTTAGGAGAGGCAGTCTCAACAACCGTGTTGGTGAGTTGTTTTGTCACAGGGTGATCGCAATTATAAATCGTGAAAGCGGACCATTGTTTCCGTGGGTAAACCGTCTGTGGTATACCACCCATCTTGTCATCGAACTTCGGTGTATAATCATGCTGTGGGCATTGAATAGCCTTAGACGGATCGAAAGCGTCAAACACTTCCAAAATATTCCGGGTGATAAGCATATCACAATCCATGAACACACCAACGCCCTGATAGCCCATCAAATGTGGCACAAGGAATCGGGTGATAGAAAACTGGGTGCTGCCCATTGGGTCAATAGGACGGTCACAAATATCATAAGCAAGCAACTGGTCCCGTATGATAGGAAAAATACCAAGTTTCATATTGGTTCGACTACGAATAGAATGAGCCAACATCTTTGCGGCTTTGTCCTCAAGTGGGTCGTACCCAATAAACACCGCGTCATCACAAAACGGGGCTTCTTCTATATCATCAAAAAATCTAGTCATTCTCTAATTCTTTCATCAACGTATTGTAGAAAATTCCGTCGGCATTCGTGGCACTCAATTGGTGAAAGCCCTCATGCAATTCATCAAACACAAATCTGAAATGTATGTTGGGATTATCTCGGGCATACCAATCAAAATAATGGCAGCGTTTTTGAGAATCCGTCATGGTCGTGCGAACTTTTTTATCGCCGTCGAACATGTTGGAAATGCTCTGAATACTGTTATACATGAAATCGAAGCCGAGTAAATACAGCCTGGTGTTTCCAGCCTTGATGGCTTCGGCCATAGCATTCATGCCGGCATTGGACCTGATGCTAGACGGACCATTATAGCCCTCTAATTCATATTGTTCATGTTCGGGCGGAAAGATACAGCGGTCTTCAGGAAAACCAGCTTCACGAATCATTTCCTTGCGATAGTCTTCAATCGAAACGGTGAAGTCTGGTATCTCAAAGTTTGGGTATTCCGTGAATAACAGATTGCATCCGTATACTGTGCCGTATGGTTTCAGGAAGCGGAGGTCAAAGCCTTCACGACTCCGCCCGTTGCCCACTATAAATGCTGTCGTCATTTTCTTCTAATTCCTCGACATAATCAAACAGTTCCTTTTTAGAGAACCTTTTCCGGGTGCCGGTTTCGCGGGGTAGCTTGTTGCTACCCCACTCGTCGTCGTATTCTTTTCGCTGTACTTTTGACATTAGTAGGTCAGTAGGCCGGGGAAGGCCTCCCTCACAGTAGCCTCGTTCAGGCCCTTGAGTTTACCGTTTGCCATCGCAATCATCATTTTGGCATCATCAGGATGAAGCATTTCAAGCGTATCCACCCACAATTTCTCACGACGATTCGGCGCTAGATTTGGTGCACCGCCCTCGACAAACACATAGAGTTTTCGAACTTGACCCCATAGATTTTCTTCGGCGTCATGTGGCTCGTTCACCACATAAGGTGGCTCACCATCTGGAAGCAACCACTTGATGTTTGGGTTAACCCAATAGGCACAGAACTCCCGAAATGTCGGGTTGTCGTTCTTGCGTAGAATCTCAATCTTCTTGGTATTGCTGCGGCACTTCTTTAAGTCAGCCGCAATTTCTGCTAGTAATGGTTTCATTGGAAGTCCCTTATGTCCTTCATTAAATGTTTCAATTTGTTGGTGATGAAATAACTGAACAGGTCACCCGTAGGCTTATGTTCGGTATTATATTGCTTCATCACTTGGTGTTTCACGTTGTCGGGTACAAGCGCAAGGTCAATAAGAGCCTCGTTTCGCTTCCAACCACGTAGCATTTTCTCGTCACAAAAATCTTCTGGCGCCTGATTAATCCATTTGCCAATCTTGACTTTGCCTAGAGTTTTCTTAACGCCACTATCTTCAACAAGGCAGTTATCGTCGGAAAGGAAGTTGGGTATGCCATCGCCCTTATCGCCTGCCATGATATGCTCCCTAAGATAGCGTTCCGGGTTTTTCTCTTTAACCCATTTCTTTTGAATAGGGGAGTATTGATCCACGTTGGAAAATTTCTGAAGTTGTACGAAATCCTTGTCAGAACTCAAGATCAGAATGGGCTCTCCGCCGCCGAATTCAATTCCGAATTCATAGCATAGAGTACCAATGCAGTCGTCAGCCTCGGCATGTTCAACTTGAATCATTTTCCAGGGGAAGTGGTTGCGAACTTCATCACGCACCTTATTGAGAATGCGGAACAGTTCCTGCCAATCAATGGTATCTTTGTCTTGGGTACCTTTACGACCAGCCTTGTAATAGGGGAACATTTCCTTGCGCCAGTAATGGCGATCGTCGGCACAGATAATCATTTCACCGTATTTGTCGCCGAACTTGCGTTTGTACGAGCGAAGCCCATTCAACACCATATGGCGTATCATGCCTTCATCAAGGGCGTTGTCACTCCCACCAAAACGCATTTGCATAAAAATATTCGAAATCATCACTTGGTTTATATCAACGAGAATCATTTTTCAGTCCTAGTAATAATAAATTGGCCATCCTTTGGGATTGGTCCATAAAACTTAATCGTGCCATCACCTGACGGAACATAATCGGGATCGGACTGGTATTTTTTACCGTCGAACCACACAGACAAAGAAAAGGGTTCAGTACCGAATCCCCATTCTGCAAAGTCTTGGGTCAAATGACTCTTGCTTCCCCAAAATTTAGAGGCCTTCGCGGGTAACGTCATCAACACAGGTACAGCCGCGATAGTCGCAAACAACCCTGTTAAAAAATTTCTGCGTTTCATCATATTACGATCATACACCAATTATTTCATTATGTCAAGTAAAATCTGGGTCTTCTTCTTCATTTTGTAAATATTCTTCGAATTCCTCATCAAAATAGTCTGGCAATTCTTCATCACCAAAGTATCCGGCTTGGTTTTCGTACATATCATCCATGAGGCTGTGAAGCGGGTGGTCTATATCGACATTGCGATACATCGCGCACCTTATCATTTCCATCACAATTGAAAAGTCCTCGCCGCATTTCTGGTCGAAGACATTGATACCAATCATAGCAAAACTGTTCATCAAAGCCCCGCCAATCTGGTCCACCGAAGCGTCCAGATAGCGTTGCTTATTCATTTGTAGGTCTTGCTTATCAGGTTCCGATAGCGCGTTCTCAATACTCTTGATGGCGTGTATCGGAAACTGTACCACATTGTCAGTCATACAAACACCTTTCATTGTGCTTGTATTTATATGTCCCCGCGGTACAATTCTTGATAAGCCTGTTTCCAGGCACGTTTTTCCTCGACCAGTTCATTACCAGCCCTCAGGAGGTCGTCACGTCGCCACCGAAGAAACTCGATTTCCTTCCGCAGTTCTTTATGGTATTGGTCAAATGCCCATGACATAACCGACATATACTGCCGTTGGTCTTTCAGAACATCATTCATCAGGAATCTCCGAAATGGCTTTCAGCAACTTGTCGCGGGCGGTGATTACCGCATCACGCGAATGTTTCCACTCTGTGGTTACCCCTGGCACTGTATTTCGTACAGCATCAACGATGGTATTGAAGTGCCTGGCTCCGCCAGATAACACCTCGACACAAGCGGCTAGTTCTCGCTTTTCACGTTTGTCCATCACCATTGCTCCTTCAATTGTTGTGCATCACCTGGGTCTAACCATAATGTCAGACTTTCGCCAGACTTGAAATGAACAACCGCAACGACGATATCCATTTCCTCATAAGTCTTTTTGTGTGGTGTCACCGTTACATCAGCCTTGAACCACAGCCAGACTCTCTGTCTTTCTGTGACTCTTTCTTGCTCGGTGAATACATCGGTATCCTTAGTCGCCTCGGCAAACGTCATGCTTTCGACTTCTTTGAGATCAATATCAGCCACATACTTTGGTACTTTTGTACCTATGTGGTATGCATCAAAAGAAAAAGCACCAGGGTATCCACCCCAATGATTGACGCGGGCTTGCTCATAAGCTACAACAGAATATTTCATTTTCCTTCCTTACATTTCTCGACATTTTGTGGGGCTGTGGTATATTCTTTTGGCATCTTCGACGCCGCCCAAATCGGAACAATAATAAGAGTGGTGAATACAACAGCCGCCACCGTTAATTTGAATCCAAGTGTATTCATCATTTTCTTTTCTTCACATTAATCCATCGCTTGACAAATTCCCAAAATGGGGTGGTACGGGCACAGGATGGGCATTGATAATTTTCATCCAATACAGTAACGTCCCAGCAAGTCATGCATGTTAGACGGTCGTCCATAATTTCTTTTTCAATCATTTTTCAACCCTCAAGATAATGGTATCCTTGTTGATACGCCCGTTAGGCTTACCAGGTTTGGTCGTCAAATCAGGAATCAACTTGCGCCGGACAATCTTGCCACCCGTAAGGGCTTTAGGCAGGACTTCATCCGGCTTACGAACAGCTTTGTGTTCGCTTTGCTTTTCATCCCAGTTTTTCAGTGTTGAACCTTTGACGGTCAGTCCACCACGGTCAAGTGCGACAAACTTTGAAATCGACTTGTACTTGGTGTTGAAAATCCAAAGTTCGGAAGCACCGATGATTTTTTCAGGATTGACAGAAACCAACTTGTAGTTCTTATCCTCAACCTGATACTTCAGATCTTTGACAAGAGAGCCAGTGGTCTTCACTTTGGCCTTCTTGGGTTTACGAGCGACTTTTGCAGATTTCACCATCATGTTGGCGTCGTCAACAAGATCCTGAATGAACTTAATATACCGCGTCAATTCTCGCGGCTTGATAAAACTGAAAGCCTCGTTCAAGTCGTCGTCTTTTTTGCCTTTGACTTCAACCAATTCGACAAGCAACGGCTCATAGAAAGCGGCTATCTTGCCAGCTTGCATAGCTTTGACTTGATTCTTTTGGAGGTAATCATAAGCCTTGAATTCAGACTTGTAATCGTTTTCCACAAAAGCGTCAACTTCAACCTCGAGGCCAGCAATCAATTCTGAAACTTGTTCGCGGATACGCTCTTGAATGTTGGGCTTGTAAACCTTCGCCTCTTTTTTCTCGACCTTCTTTTTGGTCTTCACAGCGATTTTACCCTTTTCAACCAACTTCGCAGAAAGGTTTGAAATACGAGTCATGCTATGGGCATCAAGTTCAGCGCCGTTGTTGGCGATCCAGCATTGCTTACCGATAGCAAAAAATTCCCAATCGGGTAAAACTTTCAAAGCCGCTGTATCTGTTTTGTTGGGGTCAAGATATTTTATGACCTCCTTTTTCAAAACAGCTTTGTCGAGAATCACGCCTGCATAGTTCAATGCCCAATGATATGCGTTGGCATACTTGGGATTGTCTAAGGTCAATTCTGACCAATCAGGTGCTTTGTAGTTTCCGATATCAGACGCCTTGGTCCCACGGAATACTGCCTTCTTTTTCGCTTTTTTGGGTAATGCCATAATCTCTCTCCTAAAGAGTTGCTGTCAGATTGAATTCCGACATAAAATCTCCAGCGCCATAAGTGCTAAACATTTCGCCCTCACCGCCATGAACTTTAACGAACGCCCAAACTTCATCGGCCATTTCAGCCGTGACATAGGCATAAAAGCAACTTGATTCACAATCCGTTTCAACATTATCGCCGAACGTGTTTTGAACCAGTTCACCCAGTTCATAATTACAAACATCGCCAGCGGCACAGCCAGAAACCAACATCGTGTATTCTTTAGTCATTTGTTCTCTCTTTTGTTACAATTGATCTTACTATCTGATCATGCACTATTTCTGACCAAATGTCAACCCCTAATCGCAACAATTTTCGAAATTAAATTGCACAACCTGGTCGATAGAATTCTGCATAATTACAACTTGGGCTTCAAGGTCGTTTATTCTTACAACCGATACCCACAACACCACCGCCATGAAAGCCACCATCGCAGAGAAAATAACACCTTCAATTCTACTCATTTCAAATCTCCACAGTTGTATAATCGCGGAATTCACGGTCATTGGTATGTTCGCCAGGATATCCAGCGGGGTTACAAACGACTCGGGTATCACCAATCATATAGTCGAACGAATTATGAACGTGCCCATGAATCCACAGAGCAGGATTATGGTCCAGCATGATATCGGTCAGGTCAGAATAGAAAGCACCGTTCAGACCAGACTTTCTGAAATGCTCCGAGATCGAACCGTAGCAAGGTGCGTGGTGCGTTACCACAACGTCACCAGGTTTCACAAAAGCATCCAGCCAAATCTTAGAAACATTCCAAATCCGCATGGCGTCTTCAGCCATGAAACGGTTGTCACCATCTGTAATCATTCGATGGTCGTTCATCACATTGTTGGCTTCGTTCATTTCCAGAGGGTTGCCACCGTTGTAGTCGGTCCACATGGTCGCGCCATGAAAAGTCACGCCTTCGATTTCCACCGACTCACGATTCAGAACGTGGACTCTTGGGTCCAGTGAATTGCGAATCATTGTTTCAGTGAATCCGATATCACCACCATAAAACTCATGGTTGCCCAGAACATAAACGATATGTTCATGTGGCAGTTGGTTGATCCAGGTGACTTCATCACCCATAGTAATGTCGCCAGCAAGCACTAGAACGTCACCTTCGACAGGCGGCACTGGTCTGGTGTAGTTCGTAAACTCGATATGTAGATCACTTAAATATTGGATTTTCACGTTACATTGCTTTCAGTTTTGCAGCCACATAATCGACAGCATGAATGCCATAAATCTTTCGCACTTGATGTAGAATCAGGGACCAGACGTAACCTTGATCTATAAGGCCCTCAACATATTCGTCAATGCCCATTTGCCAATCGCTAACTTTACTCATAGACCCATTCCTACTTCATCAGTTTCAACAGGGTGACAGGCAGTTTGAACGCCCGAAACATCCAGGGCAGCCATTACAGCTTGGCGAGCATTATCAGCAACCACGTTCACAGCTTGGGAAACAATGCCAACGCTGTTGTTACATCGCTCCATACCAGCTTGCCAAGTTACTCGCACATTCCAAAATCTCATTCTGCGACCTCCGTCACTCGACCAGCCCATTCACCGAAATAAACATGAAGGGGAACATAAACGCTTTCACGCGGGTTTTCAGGATAACAAGTATCTTCTGTTACCGTGATTGTATAGGTGCCACCAGACAGGTCAGTGATTATACCTTCAACGTATAATTCACCAATTTCCTCGCGGGGTTGAAAATCATAGGCGCGAATCTTAGAACCCAGTGCAAACATATTTTCTAACATAATCTCTCTTTTCTCTGTTAGTTGATCTTACTATTTGATCATGCACTATTTCTGACCAAATGTCAACCCCTAATCGTGATTTTTACCAAACTTTTTATGCATTTTCCGGGCTGCATCAGCCGTTTGCATCAGTGGTGCAATCACCAATAGATATTCCTGGGCTTCTTTCTCGTCCCAGGCTGCCATTTCGGTATTATATTGCCACATAAGAGCCTTCTCCATTTCATCAAAGAAGTCGGCCATAACGTCGAAGCGCAGTCTGGCGACCATTGTCGCCATGTCAGCCATGGATACGTCTATTGCGGTTTCGCCGTCTTGCAATTGTAGTTCGGGTGTTTCACTTGTCTTGGTTGTCATTGTCGATTCCTTTAGTTTTCCAGTATTCTTTTATGTCTTTTTTGTTTTTCGGGCTGAGGTTCATATCCCACATATCCTCGGCTACCATCTGTTCTAGGTCACCCATTGTCAGCCGCCTTCAAAATCATTTCCCATTCATTCTTTCGTATATCCCACGAATAGAATTGGTCGGTATATGTTTTCTGTATATTCAAGAAATTTTCAATTCCATCTGCCCGACAATTCACGATAGCTCCCGCAAGAGTGTTCGCAAACGTCTGGGCGTGTCTGTTGATATTTTCATCCCATTGATAACCCCACGCGAAGTTTGCAGTGGTTTCTGGTAGTGCAGCCAGATTCGGGCATACGATAATATTCTTGGCTGTCATTGCTTCCATCGCCGCAATGCATGAAGTCTCCTGCCAGATGCTTGGGTACGCAAAGATATGCGATTTGGTTAGAGCCTTGCGGATCACTGAATTTGGTTGTGCGCCATGATATGTGATTTTCGGGTGGTCGCGGCATTGTTGGAACAACGGCTCATATTCCGCATCCCGTTCGCCCCAGCCATATACATTGAAACTTGAGTAAACATCAAGGTGAATATCAAACTGTTCAGCCAAAGACAAAAACACGGGCACTAGAATATTCAACCCGCGGTGTGGCGTCGTATGATAAATGATGTTGATTGTGCCTTGGGGCTTCGGTACGTCTATGATAGGATAGATGGCATTCTTCAACACGACCGATTGGCTCGGTGGAACACCCAAGAAATATTCATATTCCTGACGTTGCCAATTTGATACGAAAATCAATTTCTCGAATCTGTCGCGGCTTTCCTTATCTTTTAGATGCTCCGCTTCCGGGTCTCTCGCCAAATCATGGCACCAAAGAAACTTTGGCTTATCATCGAGGTCACGAACCCGCGACGAGATAATTTGAAACTTATCAAGCAAGTCGTTATCTACATTTTCATAGAGCCACTTGCGTTGTAATTCCGTTCCGCCCATAGCGTTATCGGTTGGCGTGGGATCGTTTGTTCCATCAAACGAAAACACACCGGGCTGTTGTTGCAGCCCAGTTATCTTTAGTGCCATTATATTTCCTTATTCACCACCACAGCCGAGGTCAAAACCATCGGCAAATCCTTCTTCATAACCTTCGTCCCAACCCACACCGAAATCCTCGTCATCGTGCAATCGTCTTTCTTCGGCTCCACCATCTAGGAAACCTTCGTCATAGCCTACATCCCGACCATCTTCATACGATTGTCGGACTTCTTCATCGGCGTCACCTTCACCTTCGGCATGACCACGGTTAAAAGCCTCGTCATAATCACCCGGACCGAAATCCATAGCATGAATAATGGCTTCACGTAGGGTCGCTCGATTATCGGAGTTCAGTTTACCGACAACTTCGCTGCCGAACAAAATATCATTTCCAATCACACGCAACATAATCTATCTCCTGTAAGGGTCAGTAGTCTTGGCCACCGTCGACCAATTCAAAATATTTCATCAATTGCTCATAACCACCAATCAATTCACCATTGATAACGCATTGTGGTACAGTCGTCGCACCGTTCGTCATCATTTGAAACGTCTTCATATCAACATCAACGCCGATAACCATTTTCTTCACGGGCAAGCCACGGCTCTTTGAAAGGGCTTCTGCTTTATCACACCATGAACATAAGTCTGTACCGAAGATTTCCACCGTGGGCTTCTTCTGGTCATTCAAGACAATGGCTGGTCTGCCGTCATCAACGGGAATTTGGGTGCTTTGTGTTTGCTCTTGTTCGCCCATTGTGCCGAACAGTCTGTCTAAATTACTCATTATGAATTCTCCTTCGGTCTATTTATCATGCCTTCTTACCGACATTTTGCACTACCATCATGCCATAGAAAATAGTTTTCTTACCCCACAGCATGAAATCCTCAACGGTCTCGACCTTTTCATATTCAAAAAGACAACAATCGCCAGCGTCGACCAATCGTAAATCCGCCCATGCTCCTCGCCCAAGGAATTTTTCACCAGACCGAGAACTTAATTCCATATTAAGGTACACAGATTTGCCCTGATTATAATGTTCGTCGTCTATGGTATCGACTCGTAAAAATACGGGTACACGTTTCCCTCCGGTACGCGCACTGCCCATTGAGGGGTTGGGTATAGGCTTGGCATGACCTCTCCGCACAGACTCGTTATAGGCTTCAGCATCAAACGCCATATCAATTTATCTCCCAGCGAGCGGTCTTGTTATTCCGACAAGCGGAAATGATGTTACTATAAATTTTGTTGTGGATTTTCACTGTCTCAAATAACTGACGGCAATACTTTCCATCAGCCCGTTGGATCGTGCTATCAACCGTGAACGACCCGCTGTTGAATGTAGATGGGTCGTACCAACTTCTAGTCTCTCCGCGCTGACCATGTTCGGCCGCTTGTTGAAATGCAAGGTCAGTATGGTTGCGTTTTGTCTTGAACATGTTGAACACGTTCATGCCTACGAGCGCACCAGTCGCAGCACCACCAAGCCCATAGCCAACTTTGGTTCCTATTGCAGAACCACCCAGTCCCCCTAGTGTCGAGCCATTGTTACTGCCCATACAGGCTGTCAAGGACAAAGCGATAGCGCCTATTGCGATAAGATTTTTCATGGTGTACCTTTGTTGCCAAGAACTTTCACTTCTTCTAACTTGCGAACAGAGGCAGCCATGCCAGGTTCTTTGGCATTATAAACGATATTACCATATTCAACCAGAATGCAATCGTTTACATGAATGTAGTTGCCCTGAACTTCCCAGCCCTGCAACCTAAACATATAATCCTGACCAATTCTGTCAACAGCCGCCATGCCGTATTGCCCGTTGTTGAGGTCTTCTGTCAAAGCACAAACTTTCAGAAACACTTGGTTATTTTCCATCACGCGGCTCCTACGTTATTCAGAACTTTGATTCGATTGAAACGAGTCTCTTTGACCCCAGTGTAGGTGCTGATCTCTTGACCGACAGGCGTCCCTTTGAACAGGAAGCATTCGCCCTTCTCTGCAATAGAGGCATTGATATCGCAAATGATAACACCCATGTTACCAGTGCGGTCAACGACCTTATTGACTTTGAAGCCACGATTTGAAACAGGAACCACTTCAATGAGTTTCACAAAGAATTCACCGCGCTTCTTCAGGGTGCCCATGAACTCGCTACCTTTGTGCGCTTCCTTGAACTTGGCTTGGTCTTCTATACGAGCCATTTCTTTTTTGTAAACGTCAAACATAGCCGCCAAGATAGCCACTTCATTCGACTTGATATCGCCTGTACGAGAACCATTGCGAAGAACATGGATTCCGCTATTAAGGAAATCGTTGCGGTTGTCGGTATGAGCATTAGCCCAGTTCACCATCGACATACCAAGCATGGTCAGGGTATTGGTTCGTGGATCTATAGTGGAATTTTGATATGCCGCGAGGGCAACGACCGAAGTAGGCGTTTCGCCTGTGGCCATGGCTTGGGTCTTAGATACAAACCCGTTCAAGTCAATCTCCGCTTGAATATGGCGAAAGATGAAATTGAAGTTGATACGGATGTTTTTCGCTTTGGTCATGGTTCTCTCCGGTTGCTGATCTTACTATCTGATCATGCACCATTTCCAACCAAATGTCAAGTGTTTTTATCGAATAATATCAAAAATTATTTTTTCTATTATTTCAGTCCTTATGTTAAAAGCACCATTTGTTGACCTAAAAGCATTGCCCGCCCAATCAGCGGTTCTGATTTTTTCATATAAATCTTCATCTGATACAATTTTTAAGCCAAACCCACGCCGCTGGGGCAATTCCTCAAAATTGGAATATGCTTTCATTGCGCTTTCACCAAAACATGTAGATGGTATATAAACATCACACGAATTTATATGTTTTTTATTCCTTGTTGAACCAGGTGAACCACCATCCGAAAGAGAATAGATGGTTACATGATCACTAACGTCAATATCAATTTCATTAGATGCTTCAACAATAATGTTTCCCCAGACCTGAAACACAACATTCACAACAACCGATTTGCCGTCTGGATAAAAGAAAGAACTATCGATTCTTTCAGAATGAATTAGATTCAATCCTTTAACTCTTTTTTTACAACTGCCTCGGCCGTTACTATCAAATGTCTGTGGTAAAATAAAACAAACAAAATCACTAAATTTACTGGCGTGATTAATGAATTTTAATGCCATGTGTCCCCTGAAACCAAATGGTGGATTACCTATACATATATTATTTTCCGTACTAGGAAACCATGAAAGAAAATCAGACTTCAGAATATCATCAATCTTGGGTTCGATATCCACACCAATTCTCTTTTCTTCGGGTAACAGATTGTAAAAAGCACCAGCACCCGCAGAAGGTTCTATGAAATTATATTTTTCAATATCAACACCAAGGCTCTTGAGGATTTCATATGTTTTTGAAATACAGCTTTTTGCCGTTGATATATTTGTGTAAAATTGATCTTTTTCGCCGAAACTCAAATCATCTAAATTTGTTTCCCCGGCACTTAATTTACACAAATCAAGATAATATTGAGAGGGCACCCTTTTCTTCTCATTCCATCGACCGATGGCGTCAACACCAACACCCATATGTTCTGAAATTTCTTCAATCGAATGCGACGACAACAATTCTTCAAATAAAACCAATGTTTTATTCATCAAGATAACCTATCATTGATAAATGATGATATGTTTTTATGAGTGGTGTTTTTGTCTACATAAATAGCCATTTTTTCACCTACCATTCTTGTGTATCCCTTTCTTACATCTTTAGTTTTCATCATATCAAATTTGAAGCCGTCTTTACAAGGAGTTTTAACACGTTGTAAAATCGAATGTTTTTCGCCCCTTTTCGGAAATTCGGAATGTTTGTGGATGGTTATATAAAAATTCCCATCTTCACCAACACACCTATCATAGAACATCAGATAATCCCAGCCGTCTTCCTTAATACTGTCATGCTGCCACGAATCGAGGTTGCGGCCTTCCATAGAAGATTTAACTTCGACTTTCTTTTGGGTGGCTTTGCCATCAGGCATTTCAGTTATGACAAAATCATAAGTATCGGCGTCTTTGGATGAAATATTAGAATCGCCTTCCCAAAAAACACCGAAGCCAATAGATTCTAACAATGCAACACAAAATTCTTCACCATTGCGACCACGTTCGTCTGTAGACATATGACCCAATTTTTGATATGGTGATTTTTTCCATATATCATTATTCATAGATTTTATAGTTTTTTCAGCCACCGACCGGGAAATCTTCAAAGGATTTTTCAACATTTTCAGTTCCTATATTCAACTTACTATTTGTTCATAGAGGAAAACTAAGCAAATGTCAAGACAATTCTTCAATTATTTTGAAAAAAGTTTCCCTTGCGGCATCCATATCATGGCTCCACCTGTCACCACCATCGGGATATTTCACCCAGTCGCATGGTTCGTCTGTGGGGTAATCTTCATCGGTGGCTTCCCACACCCGTTTATATTCCTTTGCAGCCGTAAGTAGCAAAGCGTTAAAGAGTTGCACTTCTGGTTCAGTCATTTCGCACCACCATCACGGGCACCATTAATACCAAGCCCAGCATTCTTGGCGATCAGATATTCCCGATACTCTGCAAACTTGGGATCCATTTTCATTTCATCCAGTTCGGCTGTCCTGTCTTTGATTTGCTTTTTAACCTCTTTCAATTCGTCATGGGCTTTAAACAAATCTCGTTTGTCATACAAAGAGGCTTCCATGCGGTTAGCAAGAACCTGGGCTTCTTCAATCATGCCCTTCATATATGAATAATTGTGGCCTTCGTGCGCTGTACGCATTTCTTGCAGAACGTCGCAGATATAACGATTAGGCATTTTCTACTCCTCAAGAGCCTGAATGATTGTCTGGATTCGCATTACGTCCATGGCAATATCGTGCCGTGGATCGTGGGCGATAAATTTGTCTTCTAATCCATCGGGAATGTATTTGTTGCTAACACCTGAACCCCAAGAGAGTCCTTCAATCATGGTGCGGGTGTCACGGATATTGTAGAATTTGTAGGGTTCCGGGTTGCCCGTAGCAAGACAGAGGCTTTCCATAAACATAGGGTCAAAGGTATTTCCTCGGGTGTAAACCTTCTTTGGGTTCGCACAGTAGGCGACCACGCTATCGTACAGAGTGTCGATAGAAACATCGGTGTCCATAGGGCGAATCATTTTCTTCGCTTCTGCATTTTGTGTAGCCCACCAATCGACGGTAGACTGCATGACCTTACGACCATATCTCTGAACCTGTTCGCCAACATCAAACTTGATGAACACGGCTTTCGCAACCAAGTCTTCATATTCATAGACGGCTTTTTCATCATAGGCTAACATGCCAAGAGAGACAACAACACCATCATATGGATTCGTTGACATTGTTTCAAAATCAAAAATCAGGCAGTCATTCGCCATTGTCATCACCTTTGCTATAACCAAGAACGTCCTTGACGGACAGTTGTTTCACAGTCTGGCTCAATGTCCACCGATGAAGAATTCGTTTTTCATCATTGCGATCGTGGCTCATAACAAGGCCCGCATTATACAGACTTTTAAACATTTGTTGGATGGTCATTTCACTCTCCCTATTCTGTCCGAATTACTAACATACCACTTTCAGAAGTCTTTGGATTGACAAACTTGGTTTGTGTAAATGACATTGCATTTCTGACTGTCACGGGTATTGCTAATCGCTTCATACTTGGTGGTAGCTTGTCGTCTGGTACAAAAAAAGAGCCACCGACGGGTGTGGAATGCCATGGATATTTACAACGAGAATCATTTGTACGAATAGGAAACGCTTTAGTTTCTGTTGGTGTGAATGTTTGAAATTCCATTTCTCTCTCCTCTTGAAAATCGGTGGTGCAGTTTAACGTCATGCGCCCGGACGAGAAGTACGGATTTGCCGGCGGTACTTGTACTATCGCCGTATCGCTGCCTAGCGAGAGAGGTGAGAGAACTAGGCAGCAATCTTGTATCTGTCAACCATTACAGTTGCCAGCATGATTGCTTCTGGAGTCATATCTTCTCCCGAAAGAATTGACTTCAAAATGTTCGGTGAGAAACCTGAAACAAGCGCCGTGCCCGCTTCATCAAACCGAACGGGAACATTACCGTCACGGGCGTTCAGGTTCCAGAATACCACGTTTGGCATTTCGTAACCAGCCTGACGGAACAGAGTCTTGGTTGCTTCCATGGCAGTCAAGTTGAAACTACCTGAAGCGCAATGGTCGAACTCCATATCAGACAGGATAACCAGCGTCTTAGGCATATCCTCTTGTGGAACACGGTGAGTCTGGGCGTGTGACAAAATCTTAGCCATAGCCTTCATCAAATCGGTGTTCATGCCCCAATCAGACCGGATCATTGACATAAACTTTTCAATGATATCACCCTTTAAGTTTTCCAACTTTGGGTTACCGGAGAAGGTCAAGAACGTGTCCTTAAAAGCGCCCTCTTGCTTGTCTGCGATATACAAGCCAAGAGAGACCGCAACGTCCATACATGACAGGTTGTTGTTACCAGCAACGGGGCAACCCATTGAACCGGAGGTGTCAACCATAGCCAGTATGTTGTCGTCACCCAACATGTTTGGAAGGGCGTTCCATTGCGCGATAATTACTTCCTTGTTAGAAACGGTGGTATCCTGACGCCAACCATAATTCATGTTAGCCCGCAGAGACTTGATAACGTCATAAGGATAGATAGCCCCGGCGTTGATCTTTTCAGTGCCTGCTTCTAGTCCCTCACGGTACTTGCTATAAGCATCCGTTGCGTTCTTAGAGAAAGCCTTTTGGTAACGAGCAGCCGCGACAGAAGGTACCTTGCCGAATTCAATTGCGTCCCATTCTTTGGCGCACATTTGAGATTCAACAACCTTAGTCAGACCCACCAGAGTCTTGCGATAGAATTTTGGTGACCAGCCGAGGTTGCGACGAATATCGGCAGCCTTCTTACCCTTACGAGGCATCCACTTAGCGCAGAGACCGTCACCAGCCTCAAGTGCCTTACGAATCATTTCGATTGCATAAACTTGGGCACGACCTGTGCCGCAATTCAGAATATCATCCCAGCGACCCAATTCAGGCACCATTGCCAGTACGCTTTCGAATTCGTCTGGGTCCATGGTGCGTTCCATAACCAACAGTAGGCTACGGAAGGTCTGGCGTTCGCCAGCACCACCACGAATATCGCGGGCCCATAGAGCCGTACGAATAGCGAGGTCGGGGTTATGTTGGAAGGCTTTAGAGAATGCGCCTGTAACATCATTGTTACGGCTAGACCCAATTTGGAAAAACAGGTCAGTGTTTACGTCAAGTGACGATGTGCGGGTAGCCATACCATTGAAGGTAAGCCCGTAGTCGTCACGCATACCAAGAGACTTGGTGTTGATTGAGTCGGTGAAAGTGTTCATCATTCTCTCCATTATAAGTTAGCAGGCTCGACTTGGTTTTTTATACAAAAAAAGTTAGTTGCTGTAACGAGCCTTAAAAGTTTCGTCAGGGTGACGATATTTATCGACGGCTTTTACCTCCGCCTACAGATTGTTTCTGCCCTTATTATTTTCTGTGGTATCGGCGCCCACTGGCTAAAAAATTTAGTTGCTGTATTCACCCTAGTAAAGTTTAACGGGATGCCAATTTACAGTTTTCTTCTGCATTCTAATTTTTTCCAGTGGTTAGACTTCCACCCAGTCCCATATTTCAGAGACATTCTGATTTGTTTTAGTTGCTGAAATCATCCCTAATTTCGTAATCTTCATTATCTTGATCATACTACGTTTTTTGTGTTTCGTCAATACTTTTTTTGAGAAAATATTGACATACCTGTTTCAGAGAATTGGTACTCCCGGCTGGACTTGAACCAACATCATAACCGTTATGAGCGATAGGCTTTACCGTTAAGCTACGAGAGCAATCTTGGAGCGGCCAGGGAGAATCGAACTCCACTCAGTACGGGTTGGAAACCCGACGACTGATCCCGTCAGCTTGGCCGCAATTGGTGCCGCTACGAGGAATCGAACCCCGAAATTCTGATTACAAAACAGACATTATGCCATTTAATTATAGCGGCGTTATTTCTTATTTCTCGGCTGGTCCTTCAATTGCGTTGATAACTTGTTCAACAGGATCAAACCCCGCTTCAATCGCAGCGGCTTCGGCAATTAGGTCTTGACCTTTATCACCAAATACTTTTTGTGGTGCGAGCCAGCGAATGCTTCTTGCAAGACGGGTAGGGCATTTTGTAATTACGCCACCGTTTGCTAGGAATTCGGCTGTCAGTCTTTCAATTTCTTTTCGTTGTTGAATTTTCTCAATTGAAGGCGATACCATCATTGTCTCTCTCCGATGTTTCAGTATTTATTGATCATAGTCTATTTGGGTCGAAATGTCAATACTTTTTATCCGCCCATATAAATCTGGTCAAGCATTTCTTTGAAGGCAGATACCTTTTCAACACGATTGGGCCACAAGATATATTCCTTTTCAGGGTTTTCACAGAGGTTCCGCAAGAGTGGTTGAATGGCATTATACAAATTATTCAACTTCTCGTCGGTCTCCTCTAAATCAAGTTGTGTTTCTGAGGCAGCCAGCGTCGCTGTTTCCGAGGCTGCGACCGCTTCTGTTACTACGGTCAGGTCATCGCCATCAACGAGTGAAAAACCAAAATCAAATTCTTCCATCTAAATCTCCAAGTCTATTTTGTTGCCCATGTGGTCATACTTAGGCAATTTCTTTTCGTCTTTATTTATGTCATCAGGTGGCGTAGGTGGTTCGACTTTCCGCCTTTGCTCAATCCTTTCGTCATATTCAAATGTTGATCTTGTTTTGGCTAATTTCATTGTCTCTCTCAAATTGGTTACGACAGGCACCGTCGCGCCCATCGTCTTAGTATATCCTGCTCTTGGACCTACAGATATACCGTTATTGGTGCCACTAGATAGAATCGAACTATCATCTATCCCGTACCAGGGGATTGCATTGCCATTGTGCTATAGCGGCAGTAATTCTTGTGGTAAGTCGACCATATCAATCAATGTGATTTTATCGCCGTACAGACCTTGTATTTTATCCCATATCCCAGCCTGCGCCATTGACATTCTTTCAGCGCCAACATGACATTTATAAATGCTACCCGAATGACCGTGGAATAAATAACAATCATCTTCTTCAAGGTAACTTGTGTAGGCGATACCAGAATTGATTCTCCATGAATCGCCGTCGAGATATCCACCACTCCAACCACCAAGAACTTTGTAAAGAACCTCGTCGTCGTCGTTTTCAATCCGCATAATTTTCCAGTGGTGCGGGTAATATTCAGTCATTTTCGGCCTCCGATTTTTCTTTCCAGCCTGTATCACATGATTTTTTTAAAATCCATATTACCGATAATGGCAACAAGACCAAAGACATTGAAAGAATTTCTGATTGAAAATATGTTAAACCAATTACCATTCCTATCATAATAGACGCGCCGGCGACCAGCGGGCCAATCCCGATAACAATAAACGCCAATAAAATGAGAGGAATTGTGACAGCGCGTGCCAGCCATAAGAATAATTTGTTTCGGCAATATTCAGTTTTTGTTTTTGACTCATCTTCTAAATCAGAAAGATACTGCATAGGTATGGTCAAAAAATTGCCCACAGGTGTTATAAACGTATCCACATAATCTTCGTAATCGTCAAATCCAAACATTTTCATTCTCTCTCAAATTGGCGAACCCTGAAGGAGTCGAACCTTATGCCATCCACCCAACTCTAAGGTCCGGTTTAGAAGACCGGTGTCGGGAACAGGGTCCTAAAATTTATTCTGTGTCAGCCGTTTCAGAAACAACATGATCTTCACGGTGTGCCATTACAGCAATTTTGTATCGACGGCCAAATTCTTCAATTTTTTCAGCCAGCGCCAATTCAATTTCAGAATCTTCGCTATGCATCCAGCCGTTTCAGAAACAACATGATCTTCACGGTGTGCCATTACAGCAATTTTGTATCGACGGCCAAATTCTTCAATTTTTTCAGCCAGCGCCAATTCAATTTCAGAATCTTCGCTATGCATCCAGGCATTTTTCAGCCCTTCGCTTTCGATATAGTTAAGCAAGACTTCCTCAAGGTCGAGAGGCGGAACCTCAATCGACATTTGTTCGTCGTCGCCTTGTGCGGTCATGCAAATATACAGTTTGGGTTTTCCGGCAATGGAATCCATACCGATGGTCGCACTAACATCAAGTTCAAATTTCATAATCAATTCCTTAGTTGGCAGCCCCGCGTGGATTCGAGCCACGATTTCCTGTGTCAGAGACAAGCGTTTTGCCGTTAAACTACAGGGCTAATTTCTAATGCAACAAATTTTCAAGGCTGAATAATCAGCCCAAGGACAACAACCACGGCGACCCATAACTTGACTTGAAACATCAGCCAATAGGTATCATGCTCGTTCCATTTCATAATCAAATCTCTCTTTTGTTTCTCTATCTTAATTTGATCTTACGCTATTTTTCGGCAAATGTCAATACTTTTAAGCGAGATAATTCATTTGGTCGAGAGGCATTTCGACAATTTCTGGTGAGTTGATTGGGTAGCGAGTTTTATCACGGGTAGCGAGTGCGTCTTTTGCTGCACCTTCGCTATGGAATACGCCGAAGACATATAAGCCTTCATGCTTGACATTTTCAGTCAGTAGGAATACGGTGACAGGCATCGGCTAACTCCTTTGTGCGGTATCTCTTATATAGTGATCTTCGCACAAAGCAAGGCAAATGTCAAGTCTTTTTTTTGAGAATTGGCGGATAGCGGAGTATTCGAAACTCAAACATTTCTGTTCCCTTCGGTTAGCAACCGAGCCTAGAACCTATCTAGTTCACTATCCATTTCTCTTTTCTTTACAGCTTTTCGGTATTCTATGTCATGGCGGAGCTTTTCAAGGATATGTTTCAAACCTTTGTTAGCATTACCAGGCATCTTATGCGTTTCAGAACTTTTGATGATTGTATGAATATCGAAAAAACTGATTTGACCACCAATGGAACATTCTTCAATCAACCCGGCTATTTGCCATGAGGTTCTACCCCAACAAACACCGCGTTTCTTTTCTTGTCGCAATGATTCATCATTGACCAGATTTTTCACGGCATCAGCATTAAACATAGTTTGCGCTAATTTTGATTTCGGGTCCATCATAAACTCCATAAAAAGTTGCCGCAGTCGCGTACCTGCTCCCTTTCGGGTATGCGCCTTAGTGGTGTCTGGGCCTTACTATCGGAACCCCAAACTGCGATCTCTTATTAAGCGGCTACTTCAACGCCGCCTGTCCATTCACCCAACCATGGTATCCATGATTCGTGGGCCACCTTCAATGGGTACATACGACGAAGGTCGAGTAACTTCCAATATGAAGGCGTGTATGGCTTATGCTTTGGCTTCCAACGACCCTTAGGTGCGAAGTCGCTTTTTGCGTTGTTGCATGTTGCACAACAAGCCACTACGTTATCCCATACGTTGCGACCACCCTTTGATTGTGGGTGAACGTGGTCAACGGTGATGTTGGTCAAGGTCAGACCCTTCTCACAGTAGGCGCAGACGCCATGATCTCTGTAGTAAAGGTATTCAGACGTTAGACCAATGATACGTGGGATGTTGGTGTATTGCTTCCGCATGATAACAGAAGGCCAAGCCATCTGTAGCGTTGGTGTTTGAATCATTCGGTCGTATTCTTCAACAACAGAACATGTACCATTAACGATTCTTGTCACAGCATCTTCAGCCGGAATCCATTCCGGTATCGGCAAAAGTTGGATGGGTGTCATATCCGCATTTAATACTAATGTTCTTAAACCAATCATGATAACCCCCTTTGCCGAAATTTCCAGTGTTATAAATAATGTTAGTCGCGGTGTATCAAGCACCCACTAACCCTAATGCTTTATGGAGCAATCAGCATATGACTATTTATTACACCTACAGAATCACTTCCAAAACTACTGGTCAGCATTATTATGGCGTTCGCTATGCGAAAAATTGCCATCCTCATGGTTGGATTTGAACCAACGACCTACGGCTTTCAATGCAAAATTAGTGGCTGAAGGTATCCTAAAAATTGGCAGCCCCTGTAGGATTCGAACCCACAACCACCTGACTCAAAATCAGGCGCACTACCAATTGTGCTAAGGAGCTAGAATTTGGTGGACCCGGTCAGATTCGAACTGACAACCTTTTCCGTGCAAGGGAAATACACTCCCAATTGTGTTACGGGCCCATGAATTGGAGCGACCGGTCGGATTCGAACCGACATATTCTTGTTGGCAACAAGAGATTCTACCTTTGAATTACGGCTGCATTGTTTGGTACCCATAGTAGGATTCGAACCTACAAACACAAGTTTTTAAGACTGGCTGCGTTTCCTGGTTAGCATATACGGGCAGAATTTGGTACCCATAGGCGGAGTCGAACCCCCAAACACCTGCTTTTGAAACAGGCCGCTTTGCCATTTGCGTATACGGGCATATTAAACGCTGAAGGATGAACCGCAACCGCACTGATTTTTGTGCATGGGATTATTGAACACAAATCCCGATTGAAGTAATTCCTCAACATAATCTATCTCTGTCCCGAACAGGAACAATTGAGATTTTGAATCTATCAATACTTTGATGCCATGCTGATCTAAAACTTCATCGCCTTCCTCAATCTCGTTTGAGAATTCCATGAAATTTGAAAAGCCAGAACATCCACCCGATTTCACGCCCAAGCGAACAAACAAATAATCCTTACCTTCTAGTAGGGATTTCATTCGGGTAGCGGCGTTCTCGGTTATCGTTGCTATGTCATTCATATTGGTATTTATATGTCCTTCTTATAAACATGCGGGCGTTCTACCATTAAACTAGCCAAGGTTTCCCCGGAGTGGGACTCGAACCCACATTTCCCGCTAACTCTATAAGTTCTCCTAAAGCTGATTATCTACCGCGTGTAGTCGCGTCCATAGGATAGGCGTGTATTGACGCCTCGTTTTACTTCTGACAAGTATTTTGGTGCTAGGAGAGAGATTCGAACTCCCACCGCATGGTTCTTCAAACCATCGCTCTACCGTTGGAGCTACCCTAGCGAATATTTTTCAAAATCTAAGTCTTCAATAATCAATATATTTTTATCTTTATGTTGTTTTTGAACTTCAATCATTTTTTCTTTATCGTTGCCCCACCAATATCCTTTTATTTCTATGAATAAATTTAATTCGGGTAAGAAAAAATCTGGAGTATAATGTTTTTCTTTATCTTTTATTGTATATTTCCAAGGCTTACACCGTTCCCATTCAATTTTTCTTTCTTCTAAAAACATAGCAAACTTTTGCTCCCATGTTCCTTGAACTTTTTTACCGGCGACTGTAAACCATTTAGAACGTCCGCCGCGATTATTTGTGGATTGAATTATTGATAGTCGTTTGTTCGCTTCGTCGTTGGGCCTATTAGGACCATATTTTTCCAAAGCAAGTTTTCCAGCTTCGCTTAAAGTTCTTGCCACAATAAAACCAAGTCTATTTGCTCTCATATGGTCACTTTGAGTCAAAGGCGAGACAGACGAGATTTCTCTCATAGATTTTCCCTGGTTGTAAAGAACAGCATAACGCTTTGCCCTTTCAATCCATTTTGTTTGTTCATCATATTTTAATTTCATACAAGTATTTATATAAAACAGAAATTACAAACCGGCGCATTAACCATAACTGCCTACAATGCAAATTGGTCGGAAACCCCGGAGTCGAACCGGGTATTGCCTGCTCCCAAAGCAGGAGGATTACCGTCTTCCTCGTTTCCGTTGATTTGGTACCCCTGGAGAGACTCGAACTCCCAACACCTCGGACCTAAACCGAGTGACTCTTCCAATTGGCCTACAGGGGCATATGTTTGGTTGCGGAAACCCGATTTGAACGAGTGTCGTGAAGGTTATGAGCCTACCGCTGGGGCCTGATTACCACTCCAGCATCATTCCGCATCATGTTGTATTTAGTTCTTGGTTGGTGCCGGAGCTAGGAATCGAACCTAGAACATATTCCGTATGAGAGAATAGTGAATCCAATTCCACCGACATAATAGCTTCGGTCACTTTCGCAGACCGACAACGGATAGTTATTCAGGTGGTTCCCTTTTTTTGTATTGTCCATGGCTCATCAGGAAATCGTTATTCACTATCGACCCTAGAGGGATTAACCACCGTGGCCCGTTTTCTTAAATTGGCTTTGCGAGGTGTTCATTTAAGACCGACTACTTTTGCGTTTCGAACCGCGCTTTCGTCACCCATACCCCGGCTCATTTCGCCGGTACTTTATCACTCGGGAGCTACCCGGGATTATTAAGCTATCGCAAACTTGGCGATCTGGAAGGGACTCAAACCCTCATACACCCGGGAGACAACCGAGGACATTAGTTCATTTATGATACCAGACCATGATTTTTGGGGACAGTTTAAAGACTTGCCCTGGTCTGTATTTGGACGGATTTTGCTCCGCCGGGCGTGTTTGGTACCCGCAGGAAGAATCGAACTTCCATATTTCGGTTATCAGCCGAATGTTCTACCGTTGAGCTATACGGGCATAATTGGCGAAGGTGCGAGGAATCGAACCCCGGTCCGCAGGTTTGGAATCTGCTATTCTACCACTGAAATACACCAACATAAATTGGCGAAGGTGAGAGGAATCGAACCCCCGACGCTCGGTTTTGGAGACCGACGCTCTACCACTGAGCTACACCAACATGAATTAGTTATCCCCTTCGGAATCGAACCCACATCGCTCTCTAATCTGGAGACTGTGCGGTTTATAAAACCGGTGTTTTACCGTTAAACTATAGGGGTATTATTGGTGGCTTGGAGGGAGTTTCACCCTATCTTTTCCCTTATTAGGGGACTGCTTTGATTAAGCTACCGCGCCATAGTTCGACCTTTGCGCCATCCTTCTGGAATAACATCGGTCTTTTTGATCTTCTTGGTTTCTTGGTTGTTTGTTATCCACATGGAACCGAACTGGGAACTTTGTTCACCTGTGTTTCTTCCTTTAAGGCATTTACTTATCTTCTTTTTAGTATCTTCTGTATGTTTTTTGCCTTTGAAATTATTATATTTTGCCAAGCCGTCTATATGAACATTAGCAAAATTTATTTTTGATGTTCTATGTCCCGCGGCCACTCTGGATGGATGATTTTTGACTTGACCAGAATTTCGTTTATGAAAGTTTTCAGACTTCGACCAATATTCTCTATTGAGATATGACCAGCCACCATGACCACCAGAACATAAATTATAGGTGTCTTCTCGTTGGCAAAATTCTTCTGTAACCAGTTCCGCTTCCTTGGCATTCATTTCTTGTTCGGTATCAAATACATGAAGGATTTTCTTTTCAAGGACTTCTTTACCATGTTTTTCGATAACTCGTCTTATGAGTTTACCAGAACCCATATAGCCATCATCCAATTTTTTTGTTTGATGTTTACCGATATAGATTTTACCGGTTCTGGTATCGGTCGTTTGATAGATCGTATAGAACATAAGATACCTCGTTTGTCTAATAGTCTTACATATGGCTATTTAGACAAACGAGGTTCTCTATGTCGACCCGACGAGACTCAAACTCGCATTATCCACATTGAAAGTGTGGTTTCCTATTTCATTTAGAAGACGGGTCGGTATTGGAGGAGAACAATGTAATCGAAACATCGGGGCTACTAACCACCGGCACGGTATTCAACACCGCTTTGCCACCTTGGCGCTGCTCTCCATGAATTTGGCTCCTGTGACACGGCTCGAACGTGTAACTTCCGGCTTAACAGGCCGACTCCCCTCCCAATAGGGACCCACAGGAAAAAACTTTGGTACCCGGGATAGGATTCGAACCTACATAAATCACACCGTGTAAAGGTGCTGCTTCCCCATCAAGCCAACCGGGCAAAGTGTTTGTTATTACTACCGCCTACTAGCATTTTGTTGGATACCGCACCATCGGCGTCCAGAATGTTGGTGCCTAGTAGACAGTAGAAATAACAAATTTATCACAAACATTGCGCGACTGGAGGCAGGCGAAATCCTCTGGCTACCACACGTCCCTTGTGGATGGTCGCTAACTTTGGAGGATACGGAGGGAATCAAACCCTCGAATACACGGTTTAAGAGACCGTTGGTATAGTCACCACTACCTTCGTATCCATATATGTGCTGTAATCCTTGTTGTTTATTCGCTATTATTTTATAATAGTTCGATATTCAACAAGGATTACAGAATGAGGACCGCCTGGGAATCGAACCCAGATCTAACAAACTTAAAAGGATTGCCCTATAGCCACTACTAGGAAGCGGTCCATTAATTTTTGGGGCGGGAGGTTTAATGCACCGTTCCCCGTAAGTGCAACGTTTGAAGCTAGGCCACAACGCCATCTCTTTTTGGGGCGGAGCCGGGAATCGAACCCTGGTCTCTTGATTCACAGTCAAGAATTCTGCCACTGAACTAGCAACGCCATATTTGAATTGGGGCTTCTGACAGGATTCGAACCTGCATTATGTCTCCTTCGTAGGGAGGTGCCAAATCCATTTGACTACAGAAGCATGATTGGTGCATCGGGAAGGAATCGAACCTTCAAAGTAAAAAACGGGAGATTTACAGTCTCTTAGGCTCACCACCTGCCTAACCAATGCATATAAAATAAACGCTAGAACGGAATCGAACCGTTTCTATTCCCAACTTTACACCAGTAGCCTACACATTCCCTTGGGAAAGTTTTGTTGTGTAGAACATCAAGCGTTTATAAAAAGGGGGAACTCGACGCTTCGCCAAAAGCGGAATTCAACCCAGTAATTTTCAGAGAAAGGGGAGTTGAACCCCTTTGATAGAAATTAGTTCGGTGTCGACCCCTTACTAACTTCCGAAACATTCAAGTTTCTTAACACGCCCGCACCCTTAATTTGGCAGCCATAACAGGAATCGAACCTGTATTCGGTATTCGCAAGATATACCGGACTTTCTTACTTGCGGCTTAAAAGTCAGCCCCCAATGGGCATAGGCTATAATTTGGAGAGCATGGTCGGAATCGAACCGACTTCAATTTCGCTTTGCAGGCGAAGACCTTACCATTCGGCATCACGCTCATTGTAAACAGTTTTGAAGAAAGGTGATCCGGGGCTCCGCACCCTCCATATGTCTAGTAATTACTCTCCGCCGTTTGCAACCGACTTTGAATTCTAATCATATGCCCTCTAGTGACCCTCATATGTAAACCTCTGGAAACATACTTGTTACGGACTCTAGCAGTTTATTCCTCGTAGATTGTGGAACCACATTTCATCAAAAATGTTTATTTAACCAATTCTCTGCTATCGGTGTCCACATCAAAGATGCTTCGTTGCCCTCCAGACAGGCCCTACCTCACTCACAGCCGCAGGTCGCTGTACTCGTTTACTTCTGGGTTTTTTACGTCTTTGCTGACTGCTACATGAAACCCCAGGATTCTGATTTCATAATCGTTCTCTATTTATTTTCTGTGTCCATAACTATCAGCCGAACGATTTGCTTCTAGTAGTTTTAACGGACTAACTCTTGACCAATCTCTTTCGTTCTCTCCTCTAACTCTCTCGTTTGTTTCTCTATCTTAATTTGATCATACGCTATTTTTCGGCAAATGTCAAGCACTAATTTCACTTTTTTCAAATAAACTTTTCACAAAAGATTATCGAATTACCAGGAAAAACCAAACTCACATTCTCAAGAAATTCTTCTTCGGTTCTAGCGGATTTCACGCGAACCCAGTTATTACTCTTTTTTAATCCACCATCATTCCAAACGTCACTCATCAAGGCTGCATCACCAGAGAACCAGGCTCCTGTTTTTCCGAATTGCGCTACAATCTTTTTCATAATCTCTCTCTTGGTTCTTGATCTTACTATCTGATCATGCACTATTTCTGACCAAATGTCAACCCCTAAATGCAATAAAACTCAAAAAAAATGCCCCATCCTATATTCTAGGGTGGGGCATGAAAGTTACTACTTTTACTACTTAAACTTTCATCATCCCATCCCGGTTCCGCCAATATTATCTTGGCGTTTCGCCCAGGCGCAACTCACCATCGGAAATGATTCCGACAATAGATATGACGTATGGGCGAGTAATATGGAAGTCATGGTCTTTTCTTTATTTGTAGCCAGTAACGAAGGCTTGTTGTTCACTTTTATTTATACGTTTGGTACCAGGGATTTGAAAAAAGATCAACCTTTTTTATCCATGATGTAGGGCGCCATGTTCTTGGTTTCGTCTTTACCAAGGCTGGTGTTCTTGCGCTCTTTATGCGCTTCCATCTGGTTCAAAACCCGACGGATAGGATTCTTGTTAGCAATCCGAACCGACTTCAAGGTCTTCTTCGATACGTTGCGACCGGTACCTTTCGATACCTGCTTGGTGCGCTTGTTCCTTACTGACGACATTTTTTCTCTCCTGTTTCTATTTTACGATCATACTCTGTCTGACCGCTTTTGTCAATACTTTTTTAGGCTTCTTCTATATAAACAACACCGATGCCTAGCATGGCTGGTTTGTTTTTGAATATCTCCAAACAATCGGCGTCGTGGGTATGGGTCATTTCCTGGTATTCATCCAGAGACTCTGGTCGGTCCATGACTTGCTTCAGGTCTTTCCAGAATCTATGAACACCGAAGTTGGCGTTTGATATATCATGGATACCGACCATAACATTGGCCATAGGTGAGTATTCGTTCCAATCTTTCAAAGCCCCGTCGTAACTGTGGTCACCATCAATGTAAACCAAATCGAATGGACCCCGGGCTTCTGCGATTGATTTGATACTCTCGTCATGTGAATTACCAAAAATCAACTTAACATCATAGCCTTTGGCTGTCAACGCCTTCGCTATATTCTCGAGGCTTTCTTTCGAATCTTCAAAGCCATCTGAGGCGTTCGGCCAATCAATCGCTGTAATCTTTGAACCCACGGGCAGGCAATTAGCCATATGCCAAAGGTTCTGCCCATACAGACTACCAATCTCAAGGAGAGAATCGACCTCTTTCTCCTTGATTAGTTTCTGGAATCTGTCGCTTTCTACCAAGCAGCCGTTATGAGAAATCATCAAGCCACCCGATATTCGTTGTTGCTGAAACCTTCGCGGTCCTTGCGTTCGGTATTCTTCAGGAACGTATGAACGGTCCATGCGTGGGGTGGATAATCCTCGAGGTAATCACAGATTTTTTCAAGGGCTTTATAGCCAATATCAAAACCGATATATTGCCAGACGGGTTCCATGGCTTTGAAGTCTTTCTGGTTGCAGTCCATTGAGATCGAACCAGCGAATTCAATATCTCCCAGGAAATCATAAAGATACATTTCCGTAAGAGCCTTGAATTCTTCTGTGTCGTTCACTTCGAACCCGGGCTTGGCTTCAAACATAATTCTAAGATTCATCATGGCAAATTTCCTTCATTTGTGTAATGTGTTGGCACTTCCGATATTTGAAAAACGGAAAGCAAGAACAAGACCAATAACCGAAGATACGGGCTACCGTATCGGGACCATCGACCCACTTGTTGTAGTTATCCATATCCCACATAAAGCGGTAAGCCGGTTTTGGCTCAGGCTCACAGTAGGCCTTACAGGAAAGAACTCGTTCGCGGTCTATGACACGCTCGGTAAATTCACCCCTGCCTTCAACAGACAGACGAACTTTGGCTGCACCCTCGGGTGACAGCAATTCACCCACGAACTTGTAGGTCTCCGCGATAGGCTTGACATAAGCCTTACGGTTTTTCCAGTTCGGGTTCAGGACCGTCAGTTCAACTTTCATTTCAGGAAGTCCCTTGTTTTATGGCTTGCTTTAATCATTGCGTCGGCCCATTGATAGCGCAATTCGCATTTCATTTGGAGCCATTGTTCGTCGCTGCCATACTGGCCCTCCACTCTATCACCGAAATGGATTTTGATAGCGCCGAGTGTCAAATCTTTATAGACTTCTTTTGGGGCGTGACAGGCGAAATAATCTCTGGTGCTGATACTCATTCAATTTTCAGGTTCTTTCTGCTATACTTACGTTTCAAAGGTACGACACGCTTGCGGAATAATGGTGACGCAAGAGCCATAGCCATAGCACAACGGCGCTTTGGTATTTTGTTCTTGCGTTTCATCGGTCACACTCCTATAAGGGCACGGTCTGCTTTTGACAGTTTGGCCAGGACGGCTTTCTTTTTAGCAGCCTGAGCAGTACGGGCGGCGGCAAATTCAGCCTCCTGCTTTTTCCACATTGCGCGATCGTTGCGGTCTGCTTCTTTATACATTTCAAGATTGCCCTGGGCAACAGAAATTTCTATCAGCCCGATGTTATCAGGCAGGGAAGGAACGACCAACATTTCGATGGTGTTGCTAACATGACTCACATGGCCGTTATTGTATTTATTCAGCCACAAAACAGAGACAGACTTTTTGGAAACTTTAGTAACAACGCCCCACTGACCAGAATAGAAAATTTTGTCGTTTTCTTTTATGACAACGCCAGCGCCGTCTTTCAGGACAGGCATGGCTTCTTCTTCAGCTTTGACAACCGCGTTTGCGTCAACGATAATAACGTCAGTGGTTTGGGGAACAACATTGACAAGACAGCGATCGAACCATTGTTTGCGCCCATTGATTTTTGTCAAGAACTGGTCGCGGCGGTTATACACTCGCGTTTCAGTCACTTCAACAACAGACCCAGACCACTTTGTGGTTTGTTTCGCATGATACGAATTTGAGTAATAACTGGTGGAAAAGTAGTTTGAAATCTTGACTATCAAGGAGCCCTTTTCGGCGATTTTGGCTGCTGACGCTTTGAATGTTTCTTTTTTCATGTTCAGCCCCCAAACTCGACGGTGCGTTCATTGACTTTGAACTTGCCATTGGCAGTTTCGACAATGAAAGGATACTTGGAAGCGCGTTTGTTCCAGCCGACAACTTTGCCGGACAGCCCGTTGTTGAGGTTGACAGTCTTGTCAGCCCAACCAGGGTAGAATGCTTCTAAGGCAACACGGTATTTATCTTGCGCGTTACCAGTTGAATTCAGAACGGACAATTCAACTTTGAATGTGACGTTGGTAGCCGTGAAACGAGCGTTCCCAACATCAATTTTTACACCCAAATTTGCTTCAACAACAGCGAGGGCCGCCGCTAACTCGTCGCGGGTGGACTTCACTGTGGCGCGGTCAAAAGTCTTAATAGTCATTTCTTTTCTTTCTCTCTCTGTTGATCTTACTATTTGATCATGCACCATTTTCGACCAAATGTCAAGAGAAAAATGAAAATTAATAGCGTTTTGGAGAGATTTTTTTCAGGTAGAGTGCATCACCAGTTTTCTCTAATAATACGAGAGTATGACCATCATAAAATGGCGGCAATTCATCCATAACAAATTGTTGAAATTGTGCGCGGTTATGCTCTCGTAAGTAAAGGAACATATAGCCACCATCTTTGAGGCAATTCGTCATATCGTTCATGGCGTCTGTGAAAACTTGACCCGACAAATGTTCAAGGACAGCCAGAGACAGGACATAATCAAACTGTTGGTCTGGGATATCATTGGTGATCTCAAGGTTGGCTTTTAGGTGGTCGTTTTTCAAATCGTCTTTGATTATGGTGCCGACCCTGACACAATCCTGGTTGGGGTCATAGGAAACTGTCGGTGTGTTGTAGTAAAGGCAGAGGTACATTGAGACACGCCCAGTACCACCACCGAAATCAAGAATCGTTTGTTTCTCATCACGAATTTTCTGATTATCCACAATTTCCATAAAGGAGAAAGCAGGGCGAAACGCTGCGAATAAATGCGTCATGTGGGTTCCGCGCCCGTACATTGATTGAATTGGGTCGTCCCAGTGGTTCAGTTCGAAGGTCATAATATGAATTCCTTGATTGCTTTCATCACCATATCTGGTGTTATATCGTTCATCGCATCGCGGCAGTGTGGGCATGATTTATATAGCGTACCGCATGGTTCTCCGCCAGATGAAATATTCACATGACAATCATAGCCAGTACTATCCGGCGAGATAAAGCCACCGAATATCACAACACCCGGGATGTTCAAGGCTGCAGCGGCATGATGCATTCCACCTTCACCCGAAACGAAAAGTTCTGCCAATGAGAGAATCGCAAAGGCTTCCCTTGCGCTTTCAGTGCGTATAATATAGGCGTTACTCAATTTGTCTTGTGATGGCGTAACTGTTCCCGATACATCGGTGTAATCATCCACAGGAACCAACTGAACAACTCGGCGACCCTCTTCGGTTAACATATCTGTCAGTGGTTGATACTTTTCAAAACCCCAGTCTTTGTTGTCAGCCGAAGTGGTGCCTTTGAAATCTGGGTTGAGAATAATAAACGGTTCGTCTGGTATCCTAGAATAGGCGACTTCCATTTCCTCGTCTGTGAATTTCAGAACGCCCGGGATCGCTTTCCAATCGGTGTATTCAATATGGTCAGTCCATGATTCAACGTACCATCGTTTGCCGTTGGGTTTTGTTTCGACAATAGTACCATGCTCATTAGACAAAAAGTCGATGTTATCCCACATTGACGACCAGACGGGTCTGCCGTTTAACGTTGGTCGAATTAGTCCATCGGTCTGTCTTACATCAAGGTTCTTTGCGATCCCTGAAAACATAATATCGTCACCGACTCCCATCAGATATAACCGTGTTGCTGGGAGAAGTTGTTGTTGGCTTCATTTATCCTTCTGCGGATATCAGGCTCCATGGTGTTGACATTACCAGGCCGAACTATCTGGTTGGCATGTTCGATGATATATGGCTTGTTGTAATCTTCGCCGCACTGGTCGAGGATTTTTATCATATCGTCGGCTAGGTTTTCTTGTTTGCCCACAATAATATTTGGGTATTTACCAATGTAATGGTCGTAGTATTCAGCGACGCCATTTTCACAGTTGGCACAGTTTTCCAAAAAGGCATCATAGTCTTCTGACTTACATTCACTTTCAAGCCGCAGATATTCCTGCCAGTTCCATTTATGACCTCGGTTGTTGTTTTTGACCTTGGCGCGTTGGTGCCACAGACTACGGGCGAAAGTGGCTGGCTCTCTTATAAACGCAAACACATGTTCCTTGGCGGTGTCGGGGCTTGCGTGTCCGTCATAAACCGGATCACCTATTGTTTTATAACCGATGACCGCTTGTGTAATCATTTGAACGGCCCAGGTGCCACCCGTTTTAGGTATATGAACAAACATACTATTTTTCAATTCAATCGCCAAGTCACCTCTCCATAAACAAAAAATCGCCGTCATGTAATTTATGATGGTTCGCAACAGCGTGTTCACCATCTTCGGCTGTATTTATACTGACCAATTCATCAGAACCGTCGTAATAAAAGGCCGTATATCCCCTGTCGAATAGGAATTTGAAATATTCACCACTGGGAGTATTCGTCTTTTTACACCAAGGCTCATAGATTTCAACCATCAAGGACGGGCGGTCGCGCATTAAAATATTTTCCGCGCCCCTAAGAACATCTAACTCATATCCTTCAACATCAATTTTTATAAAACCGACGTTGTTATGATCTTGCAGGTCAAGAGCAACACAAGGCACAATGATTTCCTTGACGTTGCTAACCAGTGGCGTCTGTGAAGTCATAGATAACCGGTCGGTATCAACATAAAGGGTAATGTCGTGGTCGGTCGCACCCACAGCGGCGTTGATAAATTCAACTTTGTGGGGAGGATTTTTACCGATGATGTTCTGTTTCAGGACTTGAAACAATTCAGGCACAGGTTCGTAAGTAACCACCTCATTTATTTGAGAATGGAAATAGGTTTGATATCCTGTATTTCCACCAACGTCAATGGTCAGTCTATCCTTTTGAACAAAAGGTTCTAACACCCGCAAGATCGATTTCGTCATTAGTTGTTGGTAAAGGTCGTCTTTCCATTGACGCCGGACCAAAACTTCATTTGATAGTTCCATGATTACCTCATTAAGATTTGTAAAGCAATTCTTCTTTTAGATTTACAAATTCCGCCCATGTGGGCTGTTTTCACCGGGTCGAATACCATACAATTGGATTCTTCGCTTATATGCTCGACCATGTTTTTCAAAATCTCATCACTTTCGCCAGAACCATCGGCATAATATCCACCGAAGATAGCGTTTCCCCGCATCTGGTCAGGAAACATCTTCATCACATTTCTATGAGCCGGAGACAATAGATAATTTCCAATCGAATTACCAGAGGCGATAATAAAATCTAAATCGTCTTGCTTCCAGTGAAATGATTCTGGAACCGTGATTAATGGGCCTGATTCCGAATCCACATTGTTTAGATATATAATGGACTTCATCAAGTTTCGTTTTGGGTCTTTGTGTAGATTACCCAATTTGGTTTTCGAAGCGGGCAAATCTCGCATGACTCTTTCATGGTGGGTATCCGTCGGTTCAGAGATATGCAGATTTATCGAAGTCATTGTTAGATTTTTATGCGTACCATTAGACTTAGATAAAGCCTCAAGTATTTTATGCTCGTCAAACGCTTTCAAAAACAATTCAAATAATTCAGGCTCAGCACCGGGCGAAATTGCTAATGCACGATCCATTTGATGCGGCGCTGCCACATGGTCAGTAAGATTCAATAGTGAATCAATGCGACCGCTCAAGATTTCCGTTGCGCGTGAAATCACATCTTCGCCAATGGTAAAACTATGAACGCCCTTGTATTTCAAATCATCATATACTGGCGACGAAGGCAAATCAAGGCGGACTGTCTGGTCTTTTTTCCATGACAAATGGGTATTGACGCACATTTGAACGATACCCCTCTGATACTCCAAAATCTTAGATTCCTCGGGCGTCAAGATATTATGCTCTTTAATTTTCCTTACTATGCCATCATAGCCAGACATAAACCCGGCGAGGTAAGCCATATCAATAGCCACCCTCATAGAATCATAATACGGCGACGGGTCAACGCTTTCAGGGAACATTGATTCTCCGACGCCGGGAATGTCGCACAAATCAGGATATTTGAAAAACATTTTAGTCGTTCCTTTTATAGAACATACCGCGTTCTTTTATGAAAGGTTTGCCCATGGTCGAAGCGGAACGAATTCGTTCGGTAACTTCCTCGTCGTATTCAAAACCATAACTCGCAAACTTGTCAACCCAATATTCATGCGGCTGACAGTTTACATGGTGGTGACCAGGGAAGCCGGGGGGAGCATAGGTGCATACGACATATTTACAGCGCCGGAACAAATCCATATAGTTGACCATATATTTTTCTTCAACATGCTCCAAGAATTCAACAGACCAACCGAGGTCAAAAGTTTCATCCATGTAATCCGGCTTTCCGTCTTGAAAATCAAATAGAGAAACCCTGTCAAAAATATCGTCGTCCCAAGTCAGGGTAAAATCGCCGTCGATACCGTAACTGTCGATACCCAAAGCCAACCCCTCGCGGATTTGCCAGCCCATACTACAACCAATGTCCATCATAGATTTTATGCCGAAATTCTTCTGCATGAACTCTAATGAACCAATGTCAATATGTGTATAATTCACATGCCCACCAAGGTGGTCTGGAAGTTTGTCTGTCATAATTTACTCCTAATATATTTCCAACATTCGCCGTTTAATAATTCCTCTTGCGACCACTGACAATAACACATATCATGAATCCATTGGCGGCGGTCGGTAGGTGTAAATGTTTCAAGCCATTGAATTCGATTGGGCACGATACCATAAACCATCGAAGCCGAATTATACGCAACAGTAGGTGTACCGTTGATAACAGCGTCCGTACCTACGCCGCTTGAATACGTCACAAAACAACTGGCATGATCCATGGTTGATTGAAGATTTTCAGCCGTGCCTTCTTGGTATAGAACACCATCGGGCATTCCAGAGAAATCGAATTGTCTAGGCAATTGAGGTGTTCTGATCAGAATTTGCTTGTCTGTGTAATGCTTGGCTTCGTGGGCCATCATGGTTGCCCACTGGCTGATATCAGCGCCGCGCAATGAAGCATCACCAGGCAACTGAAGACAAATCACAATTGGTCCACCAGAGGTTTTCCATGGCTTGTAAGCAATGTCTAACTCTTCCGACATTTTCAGATAGCGATCGCCGGGCGACCCGACCGTATGATGAAAACCTGTATCACCCAGAAAGCCATTAATACCAACGCGGTACCACGTATCGTCCATAACATCCTTGACTGGCTTGCGCCCCATTACAGGGGTTTCAAGGACCAAGAAAGGCGTGTCTTCTGCGACAACAGCCCGCTTGACTTCATGCCATGGTGTGTTTCTATCTTTCCATGAACCCCAAATGATATTGAGGTCAGCACCATCGCGGCACCATGGAGTGATTTGTTCGCCATAGACAACATCAACCGTATCTTCAACGGTAGCAATTGCATTACCAAAGTCGTGCAATAAAGTTTCAAACTTCGGATGGTTGGCCGATGCTGCGTAAATCACAACTCTCATTATAAATTCTCGCTTCCATAATATGCTGTGGCTTTCTGTGCCACTTACCGTTGATATTTTCGTTGTACCAACCATCAGTTTCAAGGACGTTATGCAAAAACTGTTGCTTCACTTCTTCATAATTTACGTCGCCATTTGTCGTGTGTATTGAAAGAATTTCACGTTTGAAGATTTCTTTACCATACATGGCGAGATCTTCAAGTAAAGGTTTTGAACTACCATAGTATTGCCGCCAATTAGACTCGGTACGCTGGCGTCTTGACTTGCCTTTTACTTTACGAACACTCCAGAAATACTTTCGCCCGATATATTTCATACCGGTTTGAGTGTTGGTAATCAGATAGACAAATCCCGCATAGCCCTTAGGTGCTTCTTCGATCTCTTTATTCCCAAGGGTCCAGTTCATCACCGAACTCCTCTGCGAAACCTTCAACTTCTTCAGCATAGACAATATCATGCCCGCAATATGGGCAATGTCTTACTTCTTCATTTTCGCAATTCTTGCCAGCAATGATAGTAAATTCACTGCCGCAAGAATCGCATTCAATTTTTTCTTCGCTCATAATTGCAACTCATATTGTTATCGTTGCAACTATGTATATGTCCCTAGACGTTACCACCAATATCAACGATTTCACAGGCGCCGCCGGCGGCAGAACACGCCAATTCTTGGCTACCACTTGTGTTATCCATTTGTTCATAGTCAGAGAGTTTTGACCAATCAACACCGGTTGGCATTTCGCCCTCCATTTGAATAAAGTCCATGGCTGAAATATCTTCATACGGGGCTTGCCGATAAGTGTGTTCGCTATGCGGCAAGAACGAAACACCACCAACGTCGTCAAAGTTTTCATAAACCCAAGCGCCAACATCCATCCATTCATGTTCCCTTACAGAAACGGTGATAGATGGGTTATGCTCTGTCCAATGGTTGCGATAAACGAACCACAACCGAAGTTGGTCGAGCGCGGTCATTTCGTCACGGGTAATAGCACCCTTAGGGGATTGTTGTGGGAATGAAAAGACGGTTGTTGAATCTGCTTTCGTAACGTCATCCTCATGGGGAAAGCCGGCTTCCATCATCATTTGGGTAAGTGGGTCTTTCTTATCACCACGAACACGACGAATGAAATGGGTGCTGTGACGGCTGTGAATACCAGAAGAAGAATTGACCAACTGTGAGGCTGTACCAGATGGCTTGACCGTAGTGATCGCAACCGACTGGTTGATTTTCAATTTCTTACACCATTCGGCATTGACTTCAACAGCAACCAGACGCAACTCGTCAAGCAAGGCTTCTAGTTTTGCCATGCCCATCTTACCGTTAGTCAATTCGTTATCCATGATGCCAGTCATAGACACGCCCAACAGGCGTTCTTCTTCTGCGTTCTCTTTCCATTTCTTCGTAAGGTATTTGAAGTTGGTCAGGGTAGATTGGAATGTACCAAGGATAACAGCAAGACGAACTTTCTCTTTTAGGCTTTCAGCCGTATCAGTAGCACGAACCACGATTTCAGAGAGGTTACAGAAACCACGTGGGCGCATGATGATTTCACCACAAGGATTTACACCCCATTCATGACCAGCCTCACGGCGACCATATTTGATGGCTTGTCTTTCAGCAGCGGCTCTATTGAAGATGCCTCGTTCTCCGGACTTTGAATTATAGAGCGACAGCCATTCTTCCATAAAGATACCAATGTCTGGCTTCTCTGTGTAAGCGGCTGAATTATTAGCAAGAGCCCTTTGAACGTCATTCTCCCACCACTGACCAGATTTTGCATGGCGCATACGGTCGTCAGAAAGGTTAGACAATGAAATTAGTGCAGAACGACGAACACCACCAACGACCACAATCTCTGCGATCTTGCAAACGATATCATGGCATTCAAGGGAATTCAGTTTGCGCCCTTTAGCGGCCTGAAAAGTGGCAACAACGAAACGGAACAAATCCTCAAGAGGTTCTGGACCAGATGCACGACCACCGAAAGTTTTCAATACAGTGCCTGCTGGTCTTACTTTGTCAGTGTTCCAACTAGGAATAGCCCCAGAATACAAAAGGCTGATAAGTTCCTTGAGTGATTTAGCCCAGCCCATTTTGGAATCAGCCACGACTATCACGGTGTCTGTAGGATAAATTTCTTCTGGCACTTCAGGTAGTTTGTTTACGTCTTGGCGTTCAACAGTAAAACCAACACCAGTACCGTTCATAAGAATGTAAAGGATTTCATCAAACGAACGGACGTTATCAATAGGAACGAACGAACAATTGTACCCAGCCACATTTTCACGTTTCAGTGCTTCACCAGCCGTCATAAGACAGCGCATAGATGGCAACACTTTTTGTTCAAGAACAGAAAACATCAACTCGTCACGCATAGGCTTGGTCAGACGAAATTTATGGTTCTCATAAAGATGCTCTTGAAAAAAGTCAAAGTATCGCTCGACAGTTTCCATCCAAGTTTCACGGCGGTTCAACAGGGGCAGCCATCTTGAGTAACGACTTAGGTGGATAAATTCTTGGTAAGGGGTGGCTAGGTAGTTATTCATTTGTTTTTTCGTTCCTCTGCAATCCGCTTGTTATTTTTTTTTAGAAAGTCGTTCAATTTGGCATCGCAAGTGACGCCTTGATAATGCCACCCTGCAACTTTGTCTATTTGATATATGGCGCAATCACGGAAGCCTTGTTTCTTTTTGTATTTTTTATCGGTGACAAAACCCCGATATTGGGTTCGTTGTGGACCAACAAAAACAATCACTTCATCGCCTATATCATTCTCAATCGGCATCAACAAATTCCTTCATCAACGGAAAGATACTAGCGATTTCGGTAGCACAAGCCACAGCGATTTCACGGTGTTCTTTCTGCGTTCCGTTACCAGAGCGCAAGGATATATAGTGAATCCATGACCGGATAGATCCTTTCATATACATTGTGGTCGTCGTAAGCCCCTCGGGTAGAATCTTTCTCGCTTGTTCTTTTGCTATGCCATTTTCAATAGCCCATGTGTATATTACTTTCGACGCCTCAATGTGTAGTTCTTGCATTTTTACCCAGGCTTGGCTCAATATTTTATCATCAACCTCAATACTGTTCTGACGGTTCTTGGTGTCTTGTAGTCTAGCCTCACTAATCTCAAAACCCATTCCGGTCGGGTCAGCATAGCGTTGGCTAAATTCCTGAAACACGAAAGAACGGTGGCGCAAAACCTGCCGACCGATATCTCTCGTCGTTTGAATCTCAATCGTTGCATCAGCCATTTCAAGTGGTGACCAGTGCTGGTGTTTGACGAGGTACTTGATAAGTTTAGCCGATGTTTCTTTGTTGATTTGATTGGCAGGATTAGAAACCCTCGCACAGTACGCCACAAGATCTTCAACCGAAGTCAAGCCTTCTAGCATCAACTCCTCACTCGGCATTGTGTAAGATTTTAGTGTTACTTTCATCGGCCTATTCCTCCCAAGCCATATAATTCACGCAATTCTTCTTCGGTGTATTCGTCATAGGTTTTATCCCCTGTCGAATAACCACCAGAACAGGTACAGCCGGCGTATTGTTTACCCGGATTATCCTGGTGAAACTGACAAACCGAGCGGGTTGTTGTAACGACCTGTGGCTTTTGTTCAACTATCATAATTTACTCCATTCATTAATTGCAAGATGGGCCGCTGCGCCTGTTTTGGATCTCGCTTCGATATTGTCCATCATCAATTCTTTCGTGGCTCCTGCCTGAACCCACTCGTTGATATCTTTTGCGACGACAGCATCAGGCCAAATGAATACTTTGAAGCCTGCGTTAGCAGAACCCCGCATCTGGTTGATTACATCTTTGTTTCTTGGCTGATTGTCAAGAATCATGGTCGTGCTTTCGGGCGACAAGAGTTTGCGAATCTTCTTAAAGTCAGAGCCAGCGACAGCCAGACAGTTATCAAGGAACAGAGAATCAATCGGTCCTTCGACAACGTACATAGGCATTTTTGGGTCGATAGTTTCTGAACCGTAAATCAAAGGAATATTTTCATCAATGCGAAGCATCAAGTACCGAACTTTGGCCTCGTCTTCATATGACCGACAAGTAAGTGCGAACATATGTTCACCATTATGATTTTTATGCCAGAACGGAATCGCTAATCGTGGCTCGTTGCCGATGATACGGTCTTTATAGCCGTCAGACAATTGGTGCAAGTCTTGAACGTCGTTGATATGATACAAACGACTCCAAGCGGCCTTTGGGATTTGACGGCCCCTGACAAACTGTACCGCCATGTGGTCTTCGGGTAATTTGTCTACCCTGTCCATCAATGTGTCGATAAGTGATTTTTTAGCGAAGACCGGGGCATCACCTTTGTATTCAACCTTGGCATGGGGTTTAGCATGTTTACCATGACCCTCACCAGACTTGTATCTTTCCATGACGTATTGCTGGTAGAGTGTTGGGTCGAGAGACTTAATGACGTTGCCAAGGCTGTGACCTATTTCGCAGTTATGACATTTGAATGCCATCCCCGATTTCTTGGTGAAGAAATAACCTCGGGCTTTGTATTTGTTTTTCTGACTGTCACCACAGAAAGGGCACCGACAGTTGGCAATAGTGTTTGATTTCCACTTGAAACGATCAAGACGGGCCGATAGTATATTCAGAAAATTCTTGTCTACCCACAATGACATTATTCATAAACTCCTAAAAGTTGATTGGCGATATCAACGCCCTCATCAAGTGTTTTCACAATCCAACCACAGCCGTATGCGAACAACGGGTGATTAGAAATATCGGGATTGTCTGTGACGAGAATAATTGGCTTATTCATAAACATGAACCAAGCGCATTCCATTGTCGTGCCATAGTTTCCGCGACCTTCAGACATTTCAGACGGCAGATAAGCGAACAACAGATCGCAGCGTTTTGAGTCCATCAGGTTTTTATGATAGATTTCCTTGACGCCACGTTGGCTGTAAGGCTCGTCTGGTTCACAGCGGTTAGGGGTGATGCCGACAATCGTTCGTCCATCCATTTCCCATTCTTTCGAAACAGCCCAGCGCCAATCATCAATCTGTTTTTGGTTCATGCCCTCCATTGGGCCGCCCAAATAAACATATTTTTTCATTTTGAAACTTGTGTGGGTTTGAAGAATGCAGCAAAGAAAGCCAAAGCAGCGCCTACTTCAGCAAGTGAAAAATCGGGCATACCAAGAAGTACCAAAAACTTATCTGTCGTTTCAACAAACGCCCATTCAACCATCCAGCCTGCTACCCAACCGGAAGCGGCTGAAATGATAGGCAAGAATAATCCAAGGACAAGACCGACGGTGCCAGCACCAAATGCAATTCCAAGTTTTTCCATAATATATCTCCTAAAAGAGGGTTTTAGTATTAGCGATTTCAAAAAGCACATCACCATGACAGGCTTTTGGTTTACAATGACAAAGCAAATCTTTACCACATAACTCGTTTTTGATTTCCTGTTCAAATTCAGGCGTAATTGATTGGCGGAATTTCTCTATAACCTGCCGTCGATTCCCGTCTTTACCGATTTCAAAAGGGTTTCCCCATTTGGTTCTTCGGTCAACGAGAGTGCCATTCGATGGGTGAATGCTGTGGAGGTTCCAAACGGCGTGGTCTGTTGTGTAATTTTTTATCATACTAGATCATAGCATGATAAGACCGGAGAGTCAATCTTTTTTTGGTTCTTTTTTCTTATCGTACAGGAATTTTTCGTAGTAGATAATAATACTTTTTTGCTCTCGTAGGTAGCGTTGTAGCTCTTTGAGGTTCAGGGACATATTCTCATATCCCTTCGGCGTGAATGCCATTACAACAAATTCACCCTGGTGTTTTTTGACCAAAGCAATTACGTCTTGTAGGTTTTCCTCGTTGACCACATAGAATTCCACATGGTTCATGGATACTGGTCTTGGTGAGCCAGCTTTGGCTATCGTCGCGTTTTTTGTGGTAACGTCAAGTTCCAGAACCTTTGTGGCCCATGAACAACTGGCCAACGCCAATGAGAGACTAATTAGAAGGAACAGCGGTTTCATTTTCCAACTCCTTAAATATTTTCATTGTGCCTGCGTTGATAATCTTTTTGATGCGCTCAGGCTTTTTAAGGGCTAGATTTGTTAGGTCATGATTGCGGTAGAGTTTGCGGAGACCAGCAACTTCTTCATCGGCTTTGATCATTTCCTTGTTCAATGCGGCAATCAAAACTTCCTGCTTCGCTTGCGCCTCGGCCATAGCCTTGATTTCACTCTTGGCTAGTTTAGTCGCAACTTCGGCCTTCGCCACGTTGCCCTGCAAGATCCCTATCGTTTTTTGGGAGTCTTTATAGTAAAGGCCGCCTATACCAGCCATCATTGCTATAATAATGGCCATGATTAAATATCCTTGCATTATTCAAAATCCTAATTCTTTCAATGCGTCAAGAGTTTTCTTGGCACTGGTATGTAGGATTCCGATACCACCGGCTGCTTCCCATTCCTTGATATTCTTGTTGAAATCATCAATGAGAATATTGGGTGTACCGTTAGTGACAGCAAACTTGATTTTGTCTTTACGTCTGACAATGTTGATTTTGCCAGAGACGGTTCCTATCTTGCTCAAGAACCATTTTTTCTTTTGCGCTTCCGCAGTGGGGTCACCATCAGGGGCTGCGCTCAAAACATTCAAGCGATACTTTTTGACGTACTTATATACGCGAACGCCGTCGGCTAAGACGGGTAGGGTTAACCAAAAATCAGGAGTAGCGAGAATGATTTTCCATTCGTCGTTGGTGATTTTGTTGTTGTCAAGACGACCGCCGAATTTGCGGTCCATTGCTCTTGCAGCGCCATGGTTAAAATCAGCCACAACGCCATCCATATCCAAAAATATTTCAGGCATTGAGCCGCGGTCAGACGCTTCCGACAATATTGCTTGTTCTATAAATCGTTTCATCTATTTCCTTAATTCATCCAGGCGTGGGAACCACAACAACAACATTTCAATATCATTATCCGATGATATTGGTATCAGTCGACCAGACGATAATTCTACAACATATGGAATCTGGCTATATGCTGAACCCGAGTCATAGCCTCGACCTACAGAAGCAATCTGGTCCATATTTATTATTACGGCACTTGTTTGCATTATGTTCATATCAATAATCCGAATTCAAATCTATCATGCCCAACAGAGAATCTTCTGACGTTTCAGGATCATAATCCCAATCGTTCTTTTCGTCAATACCGTTGAATTCTGGTGTGTAAGCACCGTCTTTACGGTTGTAACGCTGTGAACGTGTTTTTGCGTTTACATCATGGGAACCGTCGGTCCAACCTTTTTTTCTTCAATCGCACTACCATTTCTCTCCCCTTGGTTTCTGATCTTACTATCTGATCATGCACCATTTTCGACCAAATGTCAAGCGTTTATTGCCATTTTTCTGACATTTTTTTGAGAGAGGTTTCCAAACGAGTTTCGGTATAGATATCTTTATAGGTTGTGCCCGGGAAGGCTTTCACAAGTGCCAGTAATTTTCTGACTGGTACATTGACGCGAATAACCGGAATCTTTTTCTTGGGTTTCGTGTTGATAACGGAAAGCCATCTGTGGTGACCGTCAATGATATAGCCGTCAGACGACATAATCAGAGGCTTTTGTTCCAACGACAAACCCTTACCAATACTCTTGGTCACGCCCTGATCGGAAAATTCCTTTTGAATAGGCTTCAGTTCATGGGCGGCTACCATCTTGTTAGACAATTTCGCCCCTGCTTTTTGCAAGAATATGAACAATTCAGGGTAATCTTTTGAGGCTACTTGAGGCATATACTCACGGCGGATGCCTAGGGTATCTTTCGCTTGGGGCTTCTGAACCCGCAATTCCTCAAGGTCTTGCTCGACGGTGAATTTCTTCTGGTCTTTACCAATACGGAAATTCTTCTTACGCATGACCGTCTTCATGGTCATATCAAGCCAGCCCTTGTCGCGGTCTAGTTTGAGAACAAACGGTGAATTGATATCGGTATTCAGAGAATTGATAATATGCTCCGCCTTGTCACCAAGCATACGGATTTTACCAGCATGTTTCTTGGCCACTTTACCGAACAACATCTTTAGTTCATCGGCTGTAATCTGTTTCTTGTTGCGGGCGTCGTTCACACGGTCCAAAAAGTGGCGGGTGAATTCAACATCAATTTTCATCTTAGCGAAAGCCATGTCTGCGAACTTTTCAACGTCATCTAGGTCTGCCTTGGTCAGCTTACGAGCGCCATCGGCTTCCTCTTTGACAAAGGACTTGAACCCACGGCGTAGTACCACACCGTCTTTTTTCTTTTTCTTTTTGACGGGTGGATCTTCTCCGGGTGCAGTACCAGCGACGTTACCACCACCAACTGCGTTGGCGATTTCTTCTTTCAAATTGTCGATATGGGCTTTGGCTTCTTTTTTCGTGCGGAACCGTTCTTTGCCACTATTACTGGTTCTTGATGAAATCCAATAAGATGCTCTGCCACCACCTTCGCCACGGCGCATACCACCAGTGTCGGTACTGATTATTACACCCTTGTATTTTTCAGAGGCTTCATTGACCAGAATTTCTTCGGTCAGTTCTTGTAGTGATTCGGGGTTGTTCTCAAATTCGTCTATAGCACCCTCAAAAGCCTCGGCGAGTAGACCACCTTGATAACTTGGATTCTGGTGTTCGCGGATAAGCAATAGTGCGGCTGCATAGGTCGCAATGCGAGTTTTACCAAAGGGTACCTTTTCGATCAATTTCTTGAGATTGAAAACCATCTTATCGAAAATTCGATATGAGTCTTTTTCTTCTTTGGTTGAGATTTTCTTGTCTGTACGCTTACCGCGCTCGTCAATGATACCCTGCTTATATGCATCGGTTTCATCAAATGGCTGTACCAGTCGCTTCAGAAACTGGTAGACCAGAAAAATGTCTAATACTGCTCCGGCCATCAAATTTTCCTTAAAGCATCAATGATTTTGGTATCCATTGGTGTTGTGTCGTTTGCGTCGTTCCAATAATTCAGGTAGAATAGAAACGTCTTCAGATAACTATCGTATTCTGATAACTTGAGTTTGAGCATTTCTGTCAGACTCTCGCTTTCAAAAACATTATACAAGACAACGAGGTGGTTAAGTATAAGTCTTTCCCTTAACTCACCGTCGTTGCTGTATTTCTTGAATAGCCGCTTGATATACTTGATCTTTTTCAAGTCATCGTGAAACTCATCTACACTCTCACAGTAATCGTTGGTGTAGTTTCTTGCGGCAAATAATAAAAAGTTGTTCGCTGTCAAATCCATGATATATTAAAAACTCGTCAAAGTGATCCTTTTCCAGGTATCGGTTGCGGTACAAACGTAGACATAACTGGTATCCCATTGGACACTGCCTGCAACACCAACCGCAGTAGAATTGGCTGGGGTTGCTGTTGTTAAAATCTGAAGGTTCGCACCTGCGACCGCCACACTTCCACTAAACACGGTGTTTGCTGGGACCGCTGCGAAGATCTCGTTGATGGTGATTTTCTTGTTCGTTGGTGTACCACTAGGGTCATCAACAAAACCAAGAACGTCTTCACCAGCAATCGAGGACGCCGCAGTAAGGTCTGTTATTTTTTGGTCAGCCATGATTTACCCTTATGTGTTAGAGTACATAACGCCGAGAACAGAGTTAGCACCAGCCAGTGCGGCAGGAATAGTCAAGTCAGAGTTGGCTGTAAATGTCAACTTGTCCTTGATAGTACCACCAGCAAGCACAACAGGATTTTCACCGATTGTATAGAATGCTTGGTTAGCATCCATAGTACCAGAGAATGTCAGTCGGTTAGTACCGTTACCAGACGCATAAGTGTATGTAACACTAATCGGTGACGTGTTGGCTGAAGTTGCTGTGGCGGCAATAGCAAGTGTTGGGTTGCCAGTAACATAAACTTCTTCGTTATACGTCACGATAAGGTTAGATGTTCCACCAGCTGCGACTTGCAAACCAGTGAATCGAACATCAACGATGGTCGCAGCGGCAAGGCCTTCTGTACCAGCGTCTGTAATGTTTTCAGCACCAGCAAGACGGTTGATAGCAACCAAAACTTCGTTTTTCTCACGGGCTTTTGAGTGCATATCGGTGTAAGTACGGCGATGTACCCAACCTTCGTTGGTTGCGATCACGTTTAGTGTATTAACGTGTGGGTCACCCGCTACAAATAGAGGCTTGGCTCCATCGGTGTCGGTGTCTCTATTTTTCCACAAGGGCATAGTGTTCTCCTTTAGATATATCCATATCTCTATTTATAATTTCTGTTGATTGTCATATGCTTCTTTTTGCAACGGCGACAGCGAATATCGTGGTTTGTACCCCATATCAACTAACTCTAAGCTGGTTGGGGCTTGAACTTCGACCCTACCTCGTACCATATTACAGGTATTTTGACAGGGTTGGAAGTTCACTATTTCACTGGGCTTTACGACATATCCTAACTTATTGGCATTCTTCAAAAAACTGTACCACAAACGCTCCAACTTATCTGGGTTGGGTGCTGGCATTACGTTCTCCTGTTATCGTTTCGACATAACCTCGCGGATTGAAGATTCAAGCGACTTCTTTTTCGGCTTGGTTTCTTCACGAATCACGGTTTCATTTTCATGGTCATTGTGTTCGATATACATGTTCAATTCATATTTACCACTTGGCATACCGAAGACTTGCATAGACAAGGCTTTTTTGGTTGGCTTGCCTGCTTTGCTTACTGGAATGCGAATGGAATTTGTCTTACCTTCGCTTGGCTTCTTAGGTCCGGTGGAAACTTTATGCCACCAATCATCTTCACTGACCTCAAACCCTTGCTTTTCAGCATGTTCGCGACCGTGTTGAACAGCCGAAGAATATGAATTATGATAGATTTGATAATTCTGCTTTCTTTCGGTAACCATTTCTGTTTCTTCTGTGGTTTCAACTTCGGTGTTGCAAGAGCATTTGCAATCGGCTGGGCACTTGCATTCACCAACAACGTGACCACATGAACAGGTATCTTCTGACCCCTCGTCATTTTCTTTGAGACCACGCTTTTTCATTTCGTCGCGGAGTTGCTTGGTTCTACCAGCAAGAATTTTATTACCCTTGTTCTTAGGGTTCATTGCAAGGCTTTTGGCAGTTGCCATAAGACTTCTAAGGGTATCGTCTGTTTGGTCAGGAACCTTGTTGCCTTCATCAAGCACAATTCCCTCAAGGTCAACTTCTTCTTTCATCTTCTTACTTTTGATGGTCTTCGCGGCTTTTGTTTTGCCCTTCTTACGATCTTTCATGGCTTTAGCAATCTTACTTACAGCAAAAGCTGTGCCTACTGTGAGGAGAGGTACGGCGGCGCCAAGTGCCGCGTGCATTGCGCCTTCTTCAATAACCGAATGGAACATCACCCGACGGGTTGTCGTTTCGTATTTTTTGATGATTTTCTGTTCGGCTTCTCTTTTAGTTTTTGCTGTGACCTTTTCTTTTTTCTCTGTAGGATCAACAGAACCCAATTCAACATGAATTTTGAATTTTGCTTCAAAGATGATTTCACCCTCGAGGTCAGTTTCTTCAGCCTGGACATAGCCTTGCTTTTCCAACTTTTTCCATTCGGAGGCTTTCACACGCTGTACCTTTTGAGTACCACGCTTGACGACAAGAATGGTATCCTTATCATCTTTGACTGGCTCTTGCTTGGTGCGCTCTGTAATTGTAATAGCCTCAAGGAAAATATCCATTTCTTCTGGCGTCAAGTCAACTTCCTCTTGAACAGCCTTCTGCAAAGCGGAATGGGAAGCCCAGATTTTCTTCATAAACGCTTCTTTACGATCTGCGCCTCGGAGAGAGTTGAACATATCCATTGCTTGTTGTGCTAGTGCAGAATTCACTTTGACTTTCTTACCGTCACGGAATTTAACAGGCTTCTGGACGTTGCGGAGTGAAACAGCCTTGCGGAGTTGCATGATGATATTGTCTTCTTTACCATCAATGGCTTCTTCTGAATCATTGTCCTGGTCAGCCTTATCACGCTTCGATAGCATACCAGATGCTTTCATGCCACGGCGGGCGTCACGGAAAGCACGACTAGCAGAATCTTCTGTCATTTCGTCGGCGGGTGTTTCTGTTGTTTTCATGGAATGAACGTCCTGTTTTCCAAGGCCTTCTTTGCGACGGACCTTATAGTGTGCTTCTTTTTCTGTGCGGGCTGTGACTTTATGTGTACCACGGGTGCCCAATGTGCCCATCATATCTATGTCATACTGTGTGGCTTCACCCAATTCTTTTCTTTTATCCTTGGCGAATTTCTTTGCTTCTTTTTCGTCATTGAATGATTTTACATGGGCTGACCTAGGTGTGTCTGCGGGCCATGTAACATTCCATTTGTTTATCAGGCGGGCTTTACTTATTTTTACAGCACCCTCATTGATACTTTCACCAAGACCAGCAGACCCTGCGTCGTCACGGTGTCTAGGCTCAGAGCGATTGACCGCTTGTGTCTGTACGGCTAAGTTCTTTGAGTCGTTGTTCTCTGGGTTGTTGTCTTTGTGGTGAACATCCATTTTGTCACCGCGCTTGACTTTACCAAGTTTCTCCATAGCATAGCGGGCGCGCTTTCTTGCACGGTTCTTGGCCATTTGTTCTGGCGTACCATGATAGTTCTTGCGCTCAAGGGCATAGTTGCGTTCGTCAAGAGTTTCTTCTTCTAACTTTGGGTTCAGTTCGATAGGCTCTTTTTTAGCCTTCTTTTTCTTATCGCCCTTGTCGCCTTCGATCTCTGGATTTTGGGTGTCAACAGAGGTGTCGTCGTCGGTAGTCTTCTTTTTACCAACAGGGGCTTTCGCACCTTCTTTTTCGCTGTTGACGCCCTCAGCCAGTTCCCAACCCTTTTTGAGCCAGATACTTGCAAGGGTTACTTCCTTGACGATACCATTCTTGGTGACTTTAATCATCTTTAGTTCCTAGTGCGGTTTGGACTTCCATAGGCGTTGCATGTAACGCTTCTAAGGCTTTCAAACCCTGGATGCGTTCCGTTGTGCCTGCATTCATAGCAGCCCCGATTTCATTCATATCAGCTTCACGTTTTACCATGCCTTTTTGTACCACGTCGCGTACTGCGTTTACAAGTGGGTCGTTTTTGTTGTTGTGCCATGGGTTAGTCATTATGTAGTTCCTTTGAAAAATTTCGCTTGTTTTGTGTCTAGTAGTCCCTTAGGTAGATTGCCTTCTTTGTCTTGTTGGTGAAGCCACTCTAAAAATTCCTTTGGTCCAAGGTTCGTCGCCTTTGCAGCCATTGCCGCTTGGGCGCCGATAGTTTTCGTTGTACTGGTTTTCCGAATCTTGATGAACATTTCAAGTGATTTCTGAAAACTAGACGGATAGTTTATTTTTTTTTTAAACCTTTGATAGTCTGCATAAGATTGAAGCCCTCGGTCTGGTTCAAATATGTGTCAACAGGCTCAGGTTTGTCAGCCGAATACATATGCTCCATAGAAGCGTGTGGTGTATCCTTGAGGTATTTATCACGCAACTTTTTAGTGCCGAATTCTCCTGCGCCACCTTCTTCAACCAAATCTATGTCTTCTTGTAATGCTGCCCCACCGGCTAGAAAAGAATTCACTCTTGCGAAGGCATATTGCTCGGCTGTCAAGTGATCGATTTCCAATTCATGGTGCTTGTCTAGACCACGGCTGAAAACTTGCTCCAGGATCTCAAACGAGATATCCCACTTAGCCGACTTGGCTTCAAGTGCTTCGTTGGTCTTCTTCTTATGGCGGGATTGGATAAGTTCACGGCGAACGATACGCTTGCCCTTCTTGGCTTCGCGGTCGATGCGTTTCTTAATGGCTGTGGATTTGCTGATACGGTTTGAAATGCGAACGCGGTCGGCTAATGACTGGTCTGCTTTCTTCTTACCACCAGATAGACGTTCAGCCGCTGCGTTTCTTGCATGACGTTTGGCCAGTTTCTCGGAACGAGCGGCTATGTTTCTTACGGGATTGCGGGCTGCTTTTTTAGCGCCACGTTTGATTTTTGCTTTATTGACGCCCTTGAATCTACGGCGCATTTTCAGAAGGTCACCTACTTTTAAGGTACGGACTTCTTCAATTTCTGTTTCGTTATCGTCTGCCATCGGTAATCCTCTTATATCATGGGTACGGTGGCATCAATATCGAACCGGTTTGGCGTACCCTAACGTGTTCTATCTCTTATTTATAAACAAAACGATCTTGCGGAGTAGCTTTTTTATGACCGTATGCTTGGTATCGTAGCCAAAGGCTGCTAGATATGCGAACATATTCACGCTTTCGTTGGGCTTGATACTCTTGATATTGCGGAGTTTATTGAGTGCGCCGTCTTTTCCATAGAAAGAGACCAGTTCTCTTGATATGTTTAGGGCGAATGCTTCTATCTCGTCGTCGTTTCCAAGGTACTTCTGGGCTTTCATGACCTTAGGAATTTCACTGGAAAATTTGGTGAAGTCTTTTTGATGCTTGAATCCCCTTAACCGAAACTGGTTTTGGTGGAGTAGTTCATGCTGAAGGGCGGCAACCGTGGCGTTCATAAGGAATTCCCAGCCTTCTTTACCAATCGTCAATTTCTTGTCAGCGGCGCTAAACATGAATTCTAGTTCGATCGCGGTGTCGCCGTCCTCGTCGTCTGCCCATGAATAGAAGGCGTTTATGTTCATATCGCCTTGGTCCATGCCTTGTCCGAGTTGTACTGTGCGGAAGGTCGCCTCTATATCGAACTTCGTTTTGAGGGCTTTGCCCATCGCTTGCGCGATTTGTCTCGGTGAAAGTTCATTCCCAACAATAGCCTTACGTGCTTTCTGCACGGTAGAAACGATAGTGTTTCTTGGTACTGGTTTTGTGATACCCTCGGCTATGTCGGTGAATGTTTTCATTTTTCTTTATTCCACAAGTCGAACAGGGTTTTTACCTTGTCCTTCAGTATATCAATGTCGGTCTTCATTCTCGCTAGTACAATAACAACCATAACAAAGGCCGTAAGCTGAGGCCAATATTGTGTTACGATATTTTCCATTTATTTCTCTTTTTGTATTGACAACTACTTGACAGCGTGTTATGATCGCTGTGTAGGGTTGTTCAATGACTTGTTAAGTGATTACGTATTTTGGTAGTGTAATCACCAATTGCATGTGTTAAAGTTTTCGCTGTTTCTACATTGACCTTTCTGAAGCCCATTAGATACTCTTTCACAAAATCATCCCTAATGTACATGGCGAGAAAAACATCGGAGACTTTTTCATAGGCTGCCAAGCCTTGAAACATAGATGTTTTATATGCGAAACTATTCATGGTTTGAAACCTCCCGAGCCGTCAATATGACTGTTTACGCCAGACCGTTCGGTACCTTCAATAACACCATGACCGCCGCCGCCGATAAAGCCACGGGAGCCGTCAATCCATTGGTCAGCACCGAATAAGCCCCAGCCGTCAATAAAACCAAAATCTTTTTCCATAGTAATCTCCTATTTCTTCATCCAGGTTTGGATGGTTTTCTTCGTTTTGGCGATATTCTTACGAGGATCGCCATCGGTAGTATCTATCAGCAATTGATTTCGGCTGAAGATAGGTAGTAACTGGTCACGAACTTTGATTTGTTGGCGCAATGAAGACTCAAGGATTTTAGGATCGAGTCCACGACCACCGCCTTTGAGCCGCTTATTACCACGCTCTTTCAGTGTATTTAGAACAACTTGAAACTCTTTCTCGTTGCTTAAATTCTTTTTAGGGTGAACGCCCACATAGACGACGAAGGTTTTGTATCCGAGGTCTTCTAAGTCTTTCTTTTTGTTTTTGATAGCACCGATTTGACCACCGGTTTCCACAAAGCAAATATTCTTTTTAGCCGCCATCACACTTTCGTTTTTACGTTTGGTGATTTCGCGGGCTACCGCAGACGCACCAAGAGTGCTGGGTTTCTTGCCATTGAAGAAATCCATAGGGTCTTTTAGATCAGACATTGTAACTTTGGGTTTTAGTTTGTCGGCAGCCTTTTGCGCGGCTGTCTTAGCGGGAGGCTTTTCGATAACGGGCGATAGCTTGAATTTCTTCAGCATAGCCTCGAAGGGCTGGTCAACATCAATCAATTCAAAACCGAGTTGCTTTACGATAGCGTCTTCGGCTATCGTTGATTTACCAGAAGCAGCACCACCTACAACCCATACAGCCGAGGGCTTGGGAGTCTTGGCTTCCTCTAGGTGGATTTTGAATGATTTCATTTCTTCTTTTTCCTCTGGTCAATTATATCAAAATGCTTTTTTGCAACTTTGTTGTATTTTTCAAAATCTTTATCCGTTCCACGATACGTCGGTGGTAATACAGCCAAGACCTTCAGAATATCATCTTGATTAATTCTCCAATATACAGGCCCCATGAACGCATATCCACGATCATCACGAATGACCAAGTTGTTTATCAATCGCACATCAATCATACCCCTGTTGGGACCTTGGCTAATTACTTTCGATACGATACCTTTTTCTTTTTTACCATCGTCTGTAAAAGATATAATGTCGCCATCGCCGTGATGCGGTAGTCCTTCTATTAGATATTCTTTGAACGATTTCATATGCTTCTCCTCTCTCTATTTATAAGAACGAGGCAAGCGTTGCTCCCTGCGCCTTATGGGCTGTTATGTTTCTACCATTATATTCGACCTGTGTCAAGTCAAATTCAGGCATATCGCAAATTTCGTATTGTTTAGGACCGACCATTTTACGCCACACCAAGTCTTTATCTTTCGGGTATGGTTGCTCCCAATTCAATGGTGAGGTCTTCAGTAACTTCTTATCACGTTTGGTCATGGGTAAAATATAGCGGAACATCAGCCCATCGTATTTTGCGATCCCTTTTGCCTCCATAAAATCTGGTGTTAGCCAAAACATTTTCTCTTTACCAAGGAATTCTGCGTTTTCCGCCAACAAGTGTCTTGCGGCAAGGGGGTGTATCTTTTCGCCCTTGTCGCTCCTATAGACTTGAGTGCGGAACGAGCCACCATATTTGAAATTGAAAGCCTGATAGACATATCCACACTTGCCCATGATACCATCGGCTAGCGTATAGAGCAACCGGATGTTGGTGTTGTCTCTGCACCATTTCATTACAGCCGATAGCATTTGGGTTTCAGAGTTTTTAGGCTCGTCGTCACGCATACACATTTTGCCGATTTCATAATAATCAGCCGAGGTCAACCCAGGAAACATTTTGTTGATTGTCTGTAAAGGCTGCGTTCCCCAACCCAGGGTGATAACGCCAACAAGAATACCCTCCCGATATACGCCTAACCATTTCTTGGTCAAGTGGGGCATAACAGGAGAGTAATGGTATTCTTGCACAAAATCGGTGCATGTGTTCTTATGAGTCTCTTTTATTTCATATTTCATGGTACCATTATATCATAATAAAGGGTTGTTTGTCAAGTCATATTTTCAATTCAATTCCGGTAGAGGGTATTTTATCTGTTATCACCAAGCGGAAATTATTTTTGCCTGTTCTGGCTGATTGAAAAATGATAGGGTAGCCATCTTTATTTGTTCTTTTCAATGCGATTTCCATCTGGTTATCAGAATCAAGATCCCTCTTACGGATTCTGAAATAGAAGTCTGGAACCTTTTTCATATATTGGGCGACACTATAGAACGATCCGTTGACTGTGATTTCACCGGATTTGGGGTTGGCTTTACCAACAACATCCATTTTTCCGATATACATGTAATCAATGGGTCCGCCCATTTTGGCATTACCCGTAAGAATCTTTTTGACGAATTGGTCTGGTATACGGATGAAAATATCAGGCACAGAATTTGCGTCTACAACGTCGCCATCCTTCAGTTTGATTTTCTTGATGTATTTTTTGACGGCTATATACAATTTGTCAAGCAATTCTGGTGCGATAGTCTGAATGCCTACAAGTCCACCACCAGCCAGTGACGGTGCTGTTTCACCCTTGTTTGATATACCGAGTTTCTTACCGGCTTGGGTCAATATATAAACGTCAATGTATGGCTCTTGGCCAACAGACGATAGACCCTCATTTTTTTCAGCCTTCAACATTTTGTGTTTTGTGCCGAGGGTCTTGAAATAAAAATTTGAAGACTTTTTGGCAGCCTTGTTTATCAGATTTATCAAACCCAATTCTTGTCTTTCAGATCCACCACCGGAGGATTTACCAGCGACGCCACCGAAATCTTTATCTTTGAAAAAGAAGGTGGGTCTCATCCACTTTTTACTTTTCTTGTCCATGACCTCTATCTCAAGATAGTCAGAACCCTTCTTTTCGTTCAGAAATAATCTCATTGTCCCATCTGTTAATTTAACAGCGGAAGTTTTGTTATTCATTTTCATTCGGGCTTTGCCCGTGCAGACCAAGGCGTTACCGTCTTCTGTTTTCAGAAGGAAGGAACCCTTGTTTTTAACCCTAGCGGCAAATACAGCCGGATTGTCTCGCTTCAGCAAGTCATTATAACTGATAACAGCCATCGAAAATACTCCTTATGGAGTATTTAGGATTCCCAGGTGATGGTCTCACCAGGGTTGATGGTCTCATGGCCATTATCAACGATAACGTCATTAGACACATTTGTCCAAACGATATCACGATCGCCCATGCGATTCATCACTGAATATTTGGTTAGGATACCTTCCGCAACCAAATCACCCATGGCTTTGCCACGGGAAGAACCACTGGCTGCGATAACTGTTTCTATTCTCATAATTTACTACTCTTTTCTAAGCGGTTAACAGGACAAAATCGTAACCGAACTCGGCTACTGCATTGCTAAAATATTTTCTGGCGCCATCTTCATCATCGGTGAAAACAACGGATTCGACAGGGGTAGAAACGATAATAATCATATTGCAAAAACTCCAACAGGCATTGTTTTACTGACGAAAGCGGGCTGAACTTCAAACTGGCCGAGGGTATCGTCGTCCCAAATTATCTGGGCTAAAGATTTGCCACCAACAAGTTTGAAACCTTGAATTTCACCATATGAGGTTGGAACTCCAAAGCCCCATTTTCCGAAAACTTTTGTTCCTGCTTGAATCATTTTTCTCTCGCTTTTCTCTCTAATTGATCTTACTATTTGATCATGCACTATTTCTGACCAAATGTCAACCCCGGAATCGCTTTTTTTAGCGATACCAGGGCGTTTTATTCATTTATTGTGTTGTGTTGCTTATTTACAACATTAGACTTATTTGAAAGGATTTTTCTTTTTCGTCCCCGGCAAAAGCGAATATTTACTGGTTTTCATAGCGTGTATTTTTATTTCGCCTTGCACCTCATAGTATTCACTGCGAGTACCAACACGCATTTTGAAAGAACCTTTGCCCGCAAGAAGCGGCACGTCAGACGGAACACCCAGCGGATTTGCCCGACCAATCATATAAAAATCATCGCCAGCTTGCATATAGAAAGCGGGCTCTGTTTTACCGTTAATATAATGGTCAGTCACAATGCCTCCGAGATCAACATCAGGGTCACTTAGAACGTATCTATTGAAACCAGGCTGGCTTACATATTCTTTCATAGTCTTGAGAGATATAACATTTTTTTCTTTTTTCAATTGACCTTTGTTGGTCGCAATGAAAGGTTTTTTGATGCCTGAATAATCCGCCAGACCCTTGATGAATGCCTTAGTCATTTTTGACTTGTTCATTCTTGTGACGGCCTCTTGTGCAGCCCTGGTAGTGTAAGTGGTTTGCCAAGTCGTGCCGTTATAGAAAACTCTTGGGTTTGATAACTGGTCGCTGTGATTCATTTTCACTTCCAACCAAGTTGAAGCGCCGTTGTTTCTTGTCAGACGAATATCTGAAAAGCCAGTGCCAACGGATGGTCGTTCAGCTTCCATGCCCGGGGTCTTACTGATATGTTTAGCCAAGTCCTTTTCAAATTTGTCAGACTTAGCAGATTCTATCAAGGTGAAGTATTCGTTAAATGTTTGCATTAGAATAGTGTCACTTCATTTTCTATTTGTTCATTGTATTTATAAATTCGGTTAGCTGCAAACTCAATATATTCTTCTTTGGCATCAATACCAATCAGTTTGCGTTTGGTTTTCATCGCAGCCACTGCACTAGAACCAGACCCCACGAAAGGATCAAGAATAGTCTCGCCCTCCAACGAAGCCAATTTAATCATCCATTCAGCCAGTTTAGGTGGATATGTAGCTGGGTGATTTGTTTTTTCATTAGAGCTAACCGTCACTTCGACATAATCTTTACACCTACTCATACCTTCCGTAAATCCATCTGAATAACCTGCACCCCATTGCTGGGTATTTTTACCGGCTTGACCCTTTGGTAAACCTATTCGCTTCGATGGTTTTCCATTATGCTTTGGATACACGATTGGTTGGTTCACTTTAGAAAACCAACAAATCCGTTCCCACGATCTTCGGGGTCTTTTGTTATTCCCAACAGGCATTGAATCTGGTTTAATCCAAATCAATTCATCGGGCTCGATCCAACCATTATCTCTTAGGTGCAACTTGGTCCGCAACACATAATCAGACAGAATACCGTTGTTGATATTCTCCCTGATATTAATGAAAATGTTACCAGTCTCTCTAAGGCTGACAGCGTTCATCCAATCCAGGGTAAATTGTGGATAATCAGCCTCTGCGATACTGTCATATAAATCTTTTCTCTGGGTGCCATACGGCGGCGAAGTAACAACACCATCAACGATGCTGTCGATACTATTCAAAACATCAACACAATTACCATGATAAAGGGTCACATAATCATTCTGAAAATAAGGTTTCATTTTCTCTCCATATATCTCGTATATAATCCTATTTGGCGACCATACGCTTCAATTTCCCATGGGTAATCCCAATACTCCTGGTCGTCACCGAAGGTGTATTTCTGGCTATTAAATCGTATCAGGGGTTGTACTGTGCGGATGTATTCCATAAACTCACCTTTGGCCATTTGCTTCAGGTGAACCATTTCGTGGGCTACTGTCGAGAGTGTATCAGCCATGGTCATACCGGCGTCAATATGCAAAGTGAACTCTCTGGGTCGATCGTTCGTATCCTCCCATTCACAAAGGCCCTGGACCTCATGTTCCGCGACAAGTCGTGGGTCTAGCTTGATGGTTACATGAATCAAATCAGAAAGTCGCCGTGACATAAGCAGAGAACCAAAGAAGATCGTCGCAGGTGGAATTGCGGCTATCTTCTTTTTGTTGGTTCCAATAACATCGACTAACACGGCATGACCATAGGGATGATAAAGAAGGCTGGTGTGAATCCATTGAAGCCAGCTCCACCCTCCCTCTGTCTCTTGAACTTGGTCGCGTCTTTACGATCTTTGAATGAAGCGAGTTTCAATTGCGTCGTGATTTCAAGGACAATCCATTCACCAAGTTTCTTTTTCACTTCATAGTTTTTCATACCTTGAACCCCTCAAACTTTTTGCGGCCCATCTTCTTTGTCGCCCATTTCATGCTGTCTTCCTCTTTTGCTCTTTCACCATATTCGGTGCTGTCCATGACAGGTTTATCTTCATCATCTTGAGCGGTTTGCTCAACATCGTAAAGGCGCATCTTAGGTCTATCTACACCAACAACAAACTTGGTGTAATTGTTTACATCGGCGTATCGGTTTTTGAGTTGCTTGACCATAATCTGATTCGCAGCGGCCAACTCCTCATTAGTGATAAGTGCCACCATAAAATCCACTGTCGCTGGCAAACCAAAACTTTCTGACGTATCTTCAAGGCCAGGGTCTGAATTAGTGAAGCCTGATCTTGTTGTTTGTGTTGCAGAAATAATAGGTACGTTTCTTTCAACAGCAAGTCCCCTAATTTCTTCTGCAATGGACTTGATAAGGGTGTATGAATTGACATTGTTTCCCGCTTTCACTCTGTTCGAAATACAGATATTGATATAGTCAATGAATATCACCTTCGGCACAAAATCACGCTTCAATTTCAACTCATTCAACAAGTGACGGAACTGACCCACACCAGCACAGGCCGTTGGGTACTCATGGATAATCAATTTGCCATTTGTCTTGGCTTTGATTTTATCCACCTTGTTCATGAAGGTTTCCTTGTGAACACCTTCGATATCGTCTAATGCTATATTTAGGAGATTCGCATCTATGCGTTCGGCAATGCGTTCTTCTGCCATTTCCAGGGTGATATAGAGAACATCATGGCCACTCTCAAGGTATTTCGCTGCCATATGGCACATGACCAAAGTTTTACCAACACCAGTACCAGCCAAGAAGACATTCAAGGATTTATTTGGTAATCCACCCTTGGTGATCTTGTTGAAATACTCAAGGTCAAACGGAATGCGGGATTCTTTTTTCCGATAGAAGTCAAACCGGTTCTCGGCGTCTTCTAGGAAATCGTGACCAATATGATTGTCGAAACAGACAGACAAAGCCTTGGTCATAATTTCGGGGATAGAACCCGAACCAACGCCATCCACATTGCCATCAATGATAGAAATGGATTCCATGACGCCGTTATAAACAGCCTTCTCCTGACAGAATTTCTCTGTATTCACCAAGAGCCATTCGTCGGACACAGTTTCATGTTCCACCGCAACAATCTCTAACAGTTTGTTAGAATTATCAAAGAGGTTCTCATTCAGATTGGCGTCGTTATCTAGTTCGATAGCAATCGCGGCTTTGGATGGTGGTGCGTTGTATTCTTCAAAGAATTCTTTTACTTTGGTGAATACGGTGCGTTCGGTCTCATCTTGGAAATATGCTTCATCAATAAACGGTAGAACTTTCCTGTTGTATTCTTCATCAAAAAATAGGCTATTTAGGATCGTCGTTTCGATTCGGCTCATGGTCTCTCCTGGTCATTTCTTGTTCGATAATGTCACAAAGGATATGGAAAATTTGCTCCTCAAAAGCCTGAGGTTCAAATTCGACATTGTTGGTATCGACTACATCATACGAGAACTTGAATGGTAAACTATTATCCTCGTCTGGGTTGACATTTTGTGGGATTGAAACCCAGTTATACTTGTAGACAATGCCTTGGTATTTACCCTCTTGAATAATCACATTGTACCATGCGTCCTCGTCTGGTCCTGTCTCAAGTAATTCATATTGTAACATTAAAACCACTCCATTATAAATGCGCCAATCAGAATGCCAAGAGACAGGCACATCCAAATGGCGGTTGCGCCTGCGGCGACATAGAACATCCACAGACCAAATTTCTTGATCTCTTTCCATTCAAGGGTGAACATTATTCGCTCTCCTCGCCATCTTCACTGTTCAGTGAATCTTCGATTTCTTGGGCTGAACCATACATGAACATCTTGCCCACTTGGTCGTCACAGGCTTGCATGACTTCTTCGGTGAAATATTTCTCTGGGTTACGGTAGACTTCCTTTTCCCAAACCTTCGAACCGTCTTGCAATTCGATACGACCAGCCTTTTTCCAAATGCCAGACGCAACAGCCACATCGGGAAGACCATGCCAACGAGACAAACCCTCGGCGTAAGTCAATAGAACTTTGACCACAGATTTTTCTTTAGTCAAGCGAGACTTGACAAGACGACAACCGATTTGGTTACCGATGAAATCCTTACCGTCTTTTTCAGCAGCCTTCGACAGAAACACAATGGTTGACGCTGAATATTTCAATCCAGAACCACCACCCATTACCTTACCGCCATACATGCTTATTGAATCATATGTGTGGTTAGTAACCAAAAGCGGGATGCCCATCTTGCCGAGTTTCAGGGTGAGAACACGGAAGGTCGCTTTGGCAATAGCCGAGCGTGTCATATCTTTTGTTTCAGAACCTTCCATGGTGTCTTCGATTTCTTTGGTCGTTGATAGCATACCAAACGAATCAAGAGCCATGACCATTGGGCGTTTTTCTTCACCCTTTTCATAGTTGTCCAGAATCTTCAGAACCTGGGTACGGAATTCTTGAATGGTTGTGACAGGCACAATCATCACTCGGCTGGAATCAATGCCACGATCCTCTAACATATTTTTAGAGATAGCAGATTCAGATTCGAAGAAAACACAAACGGCTTCTGGGTTACCATCGAGAAACGACTTGATAACACCGAGAATGAAAAAGGTTTTACCCGTTGCTTCTTCACCAGCAATGGCGGTAATCTTGTTGTCTGGAATACCACCCCAAATGCTACCACTCATAAGAGCGTTAAACATATAAGAGCCGGTGTCGATATATCCGCCAACGTCACCAGCAAGAATGCCGGAGGAAGCAAGCGCGGCATATTCGTTGTTTATGCCCTTGGTTACTGTCTTGAAAAAATCAGCCATCTTTATTCTTTTCCTTCATTTTCGATTCGTCGCAGGGATAAGCAAGGTCACCCCATGAAAACATTCTATCTCTTGCGCCACATTTTACACAATATTCGTCGTAACTTGAGGCATCTATTGAAATCCTGGTATCATGGCTATCATGTGTCTCTATCATCCTCAATTTCTGTGTAATTCATTGTTGCGCTTTCATCTTTCCCGACGGCATAGAAAAATCCATCCCATTGTGAAGCCTGATGGCGTTCTGCTATCATGGCATTAGAGCCATATGAATAGGTATCCAAATGCCCAACAATCGTTATTGTCTCGCCAGCATTGTGGTGGTAAGTTTTGCCTACCTCAAATATCATTTTTTTCAACCTTCTTATAGACTTCGGTCATTCTTACGTCTGCGCCATACATCGGGCAAACATGAATATATTGGGGAAGTAAACCATCGATCCGCTCCTCGTCGGAAGCACCACAAATGAATGGTCCGGCTTGTTTCCAATTGGCAATTTTATTGATTTGACTTAGTAAGCGCCGAACTTCTAAAATTTCCTTTTTAGCCTCGGTGATAATCCATGCTTCGGTAGAACTATGAATTTCATAATCACCCATCATTTCGACTATATCACCTTCGACAACTTCGCCCTGTTTCATTATCATTTCAAATCTCCTATTATGATCATACACCACTTCTAGCGTTTTGTCAAGAGAAAAAATCTTCTAATGTCGCGGAGTTATCGGTCTTCCAACCAATCACTTCGGCAATGTTTTTCACCGGGTCGAGAAATGTTTTGGTGAACTGCAATTCGTAATCAATATATTTCTCAATCCCAAACTCGGGTGGTAGAATATCCACCACAGAAAGAACTGGTGATTGAATGGTATTCGGCATTTTCAAATAACAGCATTTGATTTTCTCGCCCTCTTTGACCTTATCGTATTGCTTGGTCAGTTTCTTGGCTTTCAACAGAGCATTGAATACCAAAGCACCCTTTACATGAAACGGCGTTCCTTTGGTGAAAATCTCTTTTCCGCCATCGTACTTTGCGATTCCATTCACGCCACTCGGTTTAGCCACATCCATGAAATCCATTGCATAGAATTTTTCACGGAAATCTTCAATGTGGGCAACCAACTCTTTTTGTGTCCCTGTCAGCATAAGGCCGATACAGGCTTTGATAGCCGTCCGGCAAGATTGTGGTGTTGACGATCTGACAACCTCCAACCCCATCACTTTCATTTTGGGTTCTGAATACCGAACACCCTCGTCGTCTAAGACGTTTAGGGCATAACGCTTTTTGTTGGTCCAGATTCCAACGGGCGCAATAATCTCGCGCTTCATTTTCATCTTGTGTTTGCCGTTCAGAGTTTTAGTAAGGTCCTGGTAACACCTATCAATATACGGTTCAATTTTCTCTTTACCGGTTCGGGATAGAAATTCGACAATTTTTTCATCCGGCGTTCCTTCTTCAAAGACTTGATTAACAAGTTCGTCAAGCCTAAGGTAAACGGAGTCGGTATCAGACGCAATGACATAATCTTTCCCTTCGGTCTTCAGGAGTTTGTTTAGGTATTTATTCAACTTGTCTTCAATGAATCGAATAATCACCTGCCCCGACATTGTGATAGCCTCTGCATTCCGCAAGTCATAGAAACGGAAATACTGGCTGCCCATAGCGCCGTATGCACTGTTGAGGGTAACCTTCAAAGCGTTCTGGTAGTTATTCCATCGGGCGATTTCTTTTTCATCACTTGGGTCTTTGGTCTTTTCAAATCGCCTTTTCGCATCCAACATTTTACCCTTGGCTATCGTGCGACCATCATAAAACTCTTGCATAAGTTCTGACAGAATTCCGGTGAACTCTTTGGTATACAGAGAGCCGTTACAAGCCACAGAAAATTCGTCGTGCATAGGTTCGGTGATTCGACTGTAAATCAAATCCTCAATACGGATATCCATATTGATTTGTTGAATGGTGTCGGGACCGATGTTGAACATCATAATAATGTGTGGGTACATACTGGCAAGATCGAAAGACATAATCCACCGATGCTTACCGATAAGTGGCGCTTTCACATATGCGCCCTCAAAGGTATCGCTCTTGTCATGGTGTCTCTTGGGTGGAACGACCACGCCTTTATCAAGCAAGTGATTGTGGGTAATCGCATCCCACATTCTTACTTGCTTATGAACGTCCGGTAAATTCACCTTGGTCAAATACGCAACAGACAGAGCCTGTTCGATAAGTTTCATCTTATCATCAATCCGGCGAACCAACGCAACGTCTTTGATGTTGTATTCGATAAATTTCTGGTAGTCGTTTAGGTAGAGTTTGTGAAGGGTGCCATGCTCGGCATAGTCAAGTTTCTTTTCACCCAATTCGACAAACGAGATATGGTCCAGTTTATAGGACTCCTGCATTGCGCCAGAGTATCGCTTGTATAGGTCGAGGTAATCCAATTCGGCAATGCCCACGATTTCATAAGCCTGCTTTTTCGTACCATAGCCCATGTTTATGGTTCGTTCATAGATACGACCCCATGGCGAAAGCCTGTTAGCCATCTTTTCACTAAAGAGTTTTGTGATCCGGTTGACGAGATAGGGGATATCGAAAAGTTGAATGTACCATCCGGTGATAATGTCGGGATAGTTTGACGACCAGAAGTCCAGAAAGTTCAAAAGCAAATCTTTCTCGCCCTTGCATTTCATGTAATTGACATTTGGGTCTTCGTTCTCAAAGTCGCCACAGCCCCAAACGAAATATCGGTTCTTGACTTCCATGGTGATAGATACAACCTCCTCGTCTGCGGCTTCCGGTTGTGGAAAGCCGTTTTCAGAGGCGACCTCAATATCAATGTTGGCAACTCTTAGAACGGAACTGTCATAGTCAATAACGCCTGGCCACTGTTCGTGGATGTAAGTATAATTGAAAAGGTTAGAACCATAAACGGTAAGATTAGCAACATCTTGGTAACTCTTGTAAAATTCTTTTGCTTCGCGGATAGTGTCAAATTCTACATCACCAACAGTTTGCCCGTCGATAGTTTTGAAATTACCCTCTCGTCCAGAGACATAGAGGGTTGGTTGGTACGGAACCTTCTTAGAGTACCGAGTGCCATTTTTCACTCCTCTAAGAAGAATACTATTTCCGTATACTTGAACGTCGGTATAAAAGTCCATCATAATTCCTTGATTATATCTACCAGTATATCATACTTTTGGTCGATCTGTCAAGACTTTATGGTAGAATAATTCCCGGCGTGTTAGGCATAGCAATTGGGCTGGACGCTTGTTTATAGTTGTCGATAATGCCTTGAACTGGCTCATACATAAACATGATTTTGTCGTGGGCGATAGTCAATTCATCTTTTACAGCCAGTGGCAGCATCGGCGATAATCCCATATGAGGGTTACCTTTTTCGTCGGTTTGAACGTGAAGTTGCCAAGGTTTACTCAAGACCCAATTTGCCGGCGGAATATAATCTACCATCGGGCCTGCACCTCTATTTACGTCTGCCACCAATTCTTCACCACTGATAAGTCGTACTACATTAATTGTCATTATCTAATCTCGCTTTCAATTCGTCGGCTTTTAAAACCAAGCCGAGTATTCCAAAATAAATTATTACGCCTACCGTTACACCGACAAACATCCAATCCATTTAATTATCCCTGTAATCTCCGCTTTGCTTCTGCGGTACGTCCAGCTACAAATGCATCAAAGAAGGTAGAGGTAAATCTTACCTGCATCAACGCCTTAAAAAAGTTTTTCAACATTCTTACCACCTATATGCGTTATGGTCAAACGGGCGACAAGCGGGATTCGCATTGCAGCGTTCTTGATACATGTATGGGTGTTCTGACCTTAGATAGTCCATATAGTCACGGTAGTTCTGTTTCGCTTGTTGGCGCTCTTTGATTCGAGCCACCAATTTCTTCAAGATTTTCATCTTCTTTATCTTTCTGATATTCAGGGGGTACACGCCCGTATCCTACGGCACGGTCCCACTGTCTTTGGGTATAGGTATTATAATTCGATTTTGGTATAGACTGTTTTTCCATCAATCTTCTCCGCCTTCAAAATTTCTTTTCTGTTGATGCCGTCTTCCCATGGACCAACATATGAACAGTGAATCCACCCAGCGTGGGGATCATCGTCGTCAAGATATTCAAGTATCAACTGGTCGAAATCCAAAATCTGGGAAATCCACACAGCAAGACCGTAGTTATCTTTTTCAACACATTCAAAATCAGCGGCTTCGCCTTTAGAATGTTGGCTCGTTGTCGATCCGCCGATTGCTTCGTTCAAGTCTTCTGACCGATAACCAGAAGATATTGTGGTAGAACCAAACTTGTTTCGAACTGGCTGCAAAACATGAACGCACAGTAGGCGCATATTTTCAATGTGTTCGTCGGTGGCGTCGTTAGAAATTCCCTTGCGGGTGGCTATCTGACTTTTGGTCATTTCAGCCAAAGTGAAGTTGTTTGATAGTTTCATTATTTACACCTCAAAAGATATGCTGTGGTACGTCATTGCACCACAGCATATCTATGCTTATTTGATTTCGATGGTGCGGGTTTTCTTTTCTTCTGGAACAATTCTTTCCAGAGTGATAATCAGAAGACCGTTTTCCAATTCGGAACCCATCACTTCAATGTCATCGGATAGGGTAAACTTCTTTGTGAAGTCACGGCTTGAAATTCCTTTGTGTAGGAATTCAACCTGGTCGCCCGCGGGGCAACATTTGCCATCAATCGTAAGGACATTATCCTCAAGGGTGACAACCAGTTCTTCGTTCTCGAATCCAGCCACAGCCAATTCAATGGCATAGGCGTTGTCGTCGTAACGGCAAACATTGTGGGGAGGGTAGGTGTTTTGAGCTTTGCCGGTAAAGCCTTCGACCATTTCAAAAAATGGATCAAAGCCGATGCCGAATTGTTCAAAACCCTGTGGGAGTGTTAGTGTTCTTACCATGTGTTTTCTCCTGTAAAGCAAGAAATTATATGCAACCCATTATTGGCATTGCACTTCTATTTAGTCTGTTCTAACTGCTCATTTGCACAATCTAAACAAACTATTGCTCTTTTATCTGCGATATGAGCATCACCGCATGTTGAACATTTTTGGCAATACCAGCCAGGAGCCCAACCAACAGACCGTAATTCTTCTGTGAATTCTTGGTCTGGCATCTTGTGGTCAAGAAGATCAACCATCAGTTTGTGCCTGTAGACCCAAAACCACCTTCACCGCGCTCGGTGTCATCAAGCATATCAACCGCTATCAGATCGACGCCCGGAATTCTTTGGATAACCATTTGTGCGATCCGGTCGCCCCGGGTCACATTAAAATTTACATCGCCGTGGTTGATAAGAATCACACCGACCGTACCACGATAATCGCTATCAATTGTGCCTGGGGAATTCAATACGGTAATGCCGTGCTTGAATGCTAGTCCAGACCGAGGGCGAATCTGCGCCTCATAACCTCTAGGCATTTCCATAGAGAAGCCACACTGAATTAGTTTTGAGCGCCCGGGCGCGATACCATCCACACCATCGACATAGGCGTACAAATCCATACCCGCAGCCTCTTGACTGCCGTATGAAGGCATCTTACCACCTGGCTCTAATTTGATTTTAACAGGGCACACTAACATATTCGTCATAACAAAACTCCATCATTTAGTATTTGCGACCGATATTGTATTTGGTCTTCAACTCCCAATTCTTCTTTTCGGCGAACGGGAGAATTTTCATTGCGCTTAGTAGGGCGACTGGTTGGGCACTCTTGTCTGGTTCAGCCAGTTCAAGTAATCCCCAATCGTCTAATAGATTCGCTATCGTATTCCTGCGGCCTTGATCGTCGGTTCCGAAATCTGTTGGCTTACCATCCAGGGCAAAAAGTTCTTTGAAGTGAACTATCGCATAACAACCTTGTTTATGTAGTATATGACACGACTGATATAAAATTTTGTCTTTTCTGGATGCGATACCAATTCGCGTTAGTGTTTCTTTTACCTTAAGGAAATCATCATCTTCTTTTAGAATAATTTCAACACCATAATTACCAAACACACTCATTATACCACCCCTCTTTTTAAATTTTCTTCCCAGGGTATAAACTGTAAATTACTAATTGACGCGCATATTTCTGGAGTGATACCCTCACGAAAACAATTGATAACAGGATTGATATGGTCTACTTGATATCCGCCAGATACCCCGCATAAAGTTCTTGGTTTGTTATCTGGATTAAGTATGGCAATGTTTTCAGCATAAATTTTTTCTGTTAGGTAGTAAACTTTAGTAATATATTTTTGCCGTTCGGTTTTATTATAATTTCTGGTAATGGAAAACTTCTTTAACAATCTTGTTATATTTGAAATCGAACAACCAAATTTTTCTGCTATCTGGCGGTTCGTAATTTTATTATGCGCTACTAATTTTTGTAATGTTTCTTTGTTTATTTCGAATTGTTTATTATTACCGCCGCCCGGTGGACGAATCGCAATATCATAATGTTTCAGCCATTTCCTTACTCTGGTTTTATAGGTACCGAATAGATCTGCAATCTCCTGTTGGGTGTATTTAGAATATAATTCTTCAATTTTTTCTTTTTCTGGGATACAATTATAACCATATTCCTGTTGATATAATTTCATCAAATCACTCCTTTATTATATTTATAAAAAAGTGGCATTACAAAGAGTTATTTCATGGCACCACCCTTATACAACTTTGCTCTTATTGCTTCAATATCATCGCCTGTCATAATCAAAAGGGCTTCTCTTGCTCTTTCATTGTTGTAGCCGTAGTATTCTTGAACCACATCAATGTCTTTTATTTTATCAGGCTTTGCCCATGGAACAAACTTTCGTTTCTTGGGCACGATAGTATTTATAAGATAGTCGTGTTGCATAAAGGTAGGTGTGTTAGGTCTGAAATTCAATTCATTGACCCTAAGGGTGGTGTCGGGGTAACGAGAATAGGCTCTATTGATAATGAACGCATTGTAATCCTTCAGCACCACTTCTGGATTATCAGAGGTACGAACGATATCAACGCCTTTATCAATGGCTTTTGTGAAGTCAAATGGTGAACTCATAATATGATCTTATCACTTTTTCAGAGTTATGTCAATCTAATTTCTCCTCTTTTTTGAACAAAGTACCCGTTACTTTGCAAGAGGTGAATGGCACCGTCAACCCGTTGTCTTTTGACTTTGGCTCGGCGATGTTTGGCGCGCTCTTTACGAGGCGTCGATTCTTTCTTAGGCAGTTTTAGCTGGTGAAACATTTGTCTCCTTTCGCTGTTACTACCTATTTAGTCTATTACTCTTTTTACAGTTTTTCTGTCCATTTCTTTTGGCATAAACCACAGGTGATTGTCGAACCTGTTACAACCTTTACCGATTCAGGGTGACTACATTCGTTTTGAATCTTCGTAATTTTTTCCTGGGCGTACCGAATTTCTCGTTTCAAATAATCTACGGTGTTCATTTGAAATCCGCCGATGCCATAATTTCTACCAACAAGGCCATGGTGTTAACCTCCTTGTCAGCCACAAAGGCATCCTTATATTGGTAATCTGCCATAAGCACCACCAATTCGGGAATGTCATGCGGTTCAATATATTCGTGGGCTGTGTCATAGAGTTGGCGCATAAGGGTGTTGAAATCGTTGTCAAGGTTTTGGGCTACCCACTTACGAGCGACCGTAAATTCCTTATTCTTCAGAGCGACCATCAATTCCTTCATTTTGACTTCTGACAAATTGGCTAGAAGACCCGAATCAATCTTGCCGTTAGCCGCAGAGTACCGTTGAAGTTCATTCAAGACCCGGCGATAATCGGGAAAATGTTTCTGAATAATTTCAGCCACAACCTTCTTGTCATACTCAACATTCTCGGTGTCAAGAATAGTCATGACCCGTTTCATAAAGCCCATTGCCATTTCTGGCTTGTCTTTATTCGTCATTTTGAAATCAATGATCGACATACGGGATTGAATGGGTTCGATAAGCCTGTTCACATAATTACAGGTCAGGATGAAGCCACAGTTTTTTGAGAATGCTTCGACAAAGCCACGCAGTCCTGGCTGTACCCAGTTAGGGTCAAGATAATCCGCCTCATCAATGATAACGAATTTCTTGCCACCCATCAAAGAGACAGAAGACGCATAAGAAGAAATGTCGGTGCGGAGTTTGTCTTTGTTTACATCAAGCGAACCGTTGACCAAATAACTGTCGGCACCCATTTCCTTCAACATAGCCTTAGCAACGGTTGTCTTACCGCAGCCAGGACCACCAGTCAATAGGAGATTAGGTACATCTTGTTTATCGACAAAGGCTTGAAATGTGTCCTTCAACCTTTGCGGAAGGATACAATCAGCTATTTTTTGTGGTCTGTAGGCTTCCACCCATAGAGTTTCTTGCATGGCGTTTTCCTAATTCTGATTCTGGGTCAATTGTGTATTCAGAGATCGTGTTAGATGTTTCCACCTTTACGATGGTGGAAACACCTTCATCACGAACGGTCAAAATCATTTTATCCATCAAATGTAGAACCAGATTCCACGGCAACGAAGTATTCAACATCGGTTGCGGTAAATTGTGCGATACCTTTGGAAGTCATTTTGATCGCATAATCACGTGGCAAGAACTTCCAATTTTCCATTTTGAAAATCATACGGAAGGTCGACTTAGTAGAACCAACGCCAATCTGAAAAGTATCAGAGCCGTCGTTCTTAGCGTCAAGCGCGGTTACATAGATGGTTGAACCATCACCGATAACACCGATATCGGGAAGCTGGGTTACTGAAGCAGCCTTTAGGATTTCGCCAAGTGTAGCCGACGACATATCAAAAACGACTTCAGGGTCAACAGAAAGTTCTTTCTTGGGTGGCGCGGTGATAAGCGAAGCGTCTGCAAAGGCATATCGCCCCGAGGCTTTGCCGTTTTTGATTTGAACAGAGCCAACATCAAAATCAAATGTAGGGTCATCAAAGAGGTTGATGAAACCTAGGAACCTGTTTAGGTCATAGATGGCAAAATCAGCCGGAATATCATCAGCAATCTTGGCTTTTGCCATAATCGTCTTTTGAGGTGAAACGGTAGCCAACGATTTGCCTTCTTCAAACAAAATCGACTGGTTGATTTGGGAGAAGTTTTTCAGAACCTCAAGGGTATCGGGAGAGAATTTCATTACAAAGTTTCCTTTTCAAAGTATAGTTGATCATATCACGCGGTTAGGATTTTGTCAATACTATTTCGCAAATCTTCTTTGGTGCTTTGATTATAAATTTCACGATCAAAATCACCAGATACCCATGACCATTCAGAAGCATGAACATTAGGATACATGCCCGGCATATGCTCTGGTTCATACATAGCGATTTCCCACCAATCGGGGAAAGTTCTACCATGAATACACCAGATTTCTCCACCCAGATCACCGATAAGTTTCATTTCGTTTGGAAATCTTACGTCGGTAATCACAATGTTTTGGCCTTCAGTGGGTAATCTGTTTTGCATCGCCGCAAGCCAAATATCTGGATGAAAACCATCCCGCATAACTTCGGTGCCCATTAATTGCAGAGCCAAGCGTGGTGTAAAGCCAGGCTTTTTCAATTTCAATGACCACCATTCGTCTACTTCCTCGCGGAATAAACGGCTTTCTTCGGTGTCGCCTTCCAATAAAGACCTTTCCCAGCCGAACAAAGCCGCGGTCATATCCTTGAGAGGAGCGGCAAACGAATCGGCTTCGAAATCATGCCAATCCGTCAACCAGTTTCCGACGGTTCCTTTACCAGAACCGATTAGCCCTACAAGACCAATAATCATGTTGTGGCTTTCAGGCGCTTCTTTTTCCTTACAGGTGGTTCGATAACAGGACCAGTTTTGGCTGAATTGGCCAAATCTTTCCGCTGTTGAACGACTCTTGTATCAATCGTTGCGGCTGCGCCAATCTCTGCGAGGTCAGCAAGAGAACCACCAAAAGTATACGAACCACAATGCTGTAAGCGCATCCATGGGCAGAGCCAGACTTTGATATCGGCTTTTCTAGCCCACTGACAGAACATGTAATCTTCTGACAGGTAGCGTTTCGAATAACCTTCGTCGTCTTTATAGTCAACCAACTTCTCAAGGTCAGCCACAATATCTTCTTTCGGCAAATCAGCATCAATCAAGTTGCGGAGCCGTTGGTGCATTTGGGTATTCTTGTCGTCAATGACGCAATCAAAGAAAGCCATGATTTCACGGGTGCCATCGAAAGCGTCTGTACGAACGTGGTCTGGTCGGTACATGAATTCTGGATATGCAGCCGCATATTTTTCAAGAGCCGAACGGTGGATCATCATAAAGCCTGTTCCACCCTCCATAACCTCAACAGGAATATCAATCTGAATTTCTTCAGAGCCACCGACTGGGTTGAAAACATAGTCGCCGACATATTTCTCAAGGTTGTTTGGGTTCTTGTCTGCAAAGCCACGGTCGACCGCATGTTTAATCTTTTCCCATGCGATGGTTTTCTTTGGATAAGGACCACAGATAATTTCTTTGTCGTCGGCTGGGTCCAATAGTGCGGCCAGTGTCAGAACATCATTCGGGTCGAATCCAATATCCGAATCAATGAACATCAGGTAATCAAAATCACTTCGCAAAAATTCATCAACCAGATAGTTACGGGCGCGGGTGATTAGGGATTCATTGAACAGGTAAAAGAACTTTACCTCAATGCCATACTTTGTCGAAAGCATAGCCAAGTCGGCTGTGGATTTGGTATACATGCCATGGCAGTTTCCACCGTACATCGGTGTTGCGACGAATATTCGGCGTTTTCTTAGTTCTTCAACGTCAATAGATACTTCCATTATATTTCCTCATTATTTACATTTCACTTACCATTATATAGTAAAACTCACAGTATGTCAATACAAAAATACCAACAAAGTGGGTATTTTCCTATGATATGTAATCGCCGTTTTCATAAGATTTCAACTTATGCTGTGGTGAACAAATGGTCCAAAGATTAGATGGAACCATATTATCCCTGTCACCATCAATATGGTCAACATCAAGAATTGCCTTATAAACATGCAGGCGTTCATTGAAACGCATTTCTGAAAATGATGGCTCATCAGGACTAGAAACATATCGCTCGTAACAATCACAACCAGGAATCTCACAACGATTCTTTTTGTACTTCTGATAGATGGTATCTCGGTCTGTAGAGGAGCCCGAGGTTGACGAACCAACCAAATTTGAACCCACATCATTTAAGGAATTTAGAGTTATCCAAACAGCATCCGATGGCACATTCTTATCAACAAAAGTTTTGACCCCTTCGATTGACCCAGAAGAAGTTATCCCAATAGGCTGAACGCAGTTGGTTGCCATGAAATAATTGTAAATCGTTTCGCGGTCTTCGGCTGAAGCCTCTGAAAATTCACCGGCTGTAAAATAGAAATCTCGTTCACAACGGTTCAAGCGACCGTAATATTGAATCGAGTTATTATATACACTTGCAGAATTTTCAATACGTCTTGCCAAGGCAACCGCACCTAGATTTGGTACATTGATACCCACACTGCCAAGTTCAACAACAATAGCAAATAACAAATCGGATTTGTTGTCAGCCAGATCACAAAAAACTTCCCTTGATGTATCATAGCCCTTACTACGCTCGTTATGGTTATTTACAGCGAAGTTGCCACCCTCAAGGTTTAATGTGACTCCATCATATTCTATGGTGGTGTTTTGATATTGGTTTATGAATTTTTTCATATCTCTTCTGGCATGCCATATGTTGTATGGCATAGCTTTCGAACCAACTTTCAGAATACCAGTGACCTTTGTTTGGTGGAAATTCTTAAGGGCTTCGGGCTTCTCCTCTTTCAAATATTTCACAATAGCGTTTTTGACCAAGATTGTTTTGACCAGTTCTTCTGTACTATCTGAATAGGTCGTGGTAAAAATCGGGTCAAAGACGGCGGGCTTCGAATATGATGCCGACGGCATATCATTGGATACCATCACATATTTTTCTTTGCTTTCAATATGACTGGTCATCGGGGTGCCAGAGAAACCGAAACGGTATTCCACATCGCCATCTATAACAGAATTATACCACCGGGCTTCATAGTTTGAGTGCCCCCCGGCGCTACCATGCCCCAAGTCGAAATAATACAACAAGTCACTAGGACAACCACCATGATGGATTTCATCCCAAAACAATCCAGTGAAACTAGCGTTCAAGTTGGCATAGTTATTGAGCCATGTCTGAATCGTTGTCACAACAATGTTGATACCTGTCTTTTTGATACCGATGAAATTGTTGAAAACATCTACTCGCCCAGGAGAACTAATGTTGTATTCATGTGAGGTATAGGTTTCATATACCGTCTCGTAAATTTCATCAACTAATTCGGTCGACGGCGCAAGAATAATAAAATTCAGGCTCTCTTTCTTAAGGTCAACACCTGCGTTGATCTTCTTGACTACTATTGCGGGGATGATGCCATTAATAACGGTATATGTTTTACCATTGCCGGTATCGGCGCTAAGGATTCCAATCTGGCCATCAGATTCATTGCTATCAATAAATCTAAGGGCGGGTTCAACGAGATATTTTTGTTGGTTAACCCGAAGAATATCAGGAATGTCCCAGGCGTTTTTCAAATAAGTCATTCTCTCTCTTGGTTTTCGATCTTACTATTTGATCATGCACTATTTCTGACCAAATGTCAATACTAAAAATTGATAAAATGCTGCCGGAAGCGAGAAACTTCCGGCAGCGCCCTTCTAGGGAGAGAAATGTAAGAGAGACCTAGAAGGGTGTAAGGTCGTCGCCATTATGCAAGCCGCTGGCATCATCCGGTTCGGTAACCGCAACGGCTTCCTCGTCGGTAGCGGAGTAAAGCGACAGGAACGATTCCTTGGTCGCATCATCAAACCGGTTCAGGCAAAGTTCGACTGCCTCGTAACGGTCACCGAAGACGGCGAAGGTGTTCGCAATGTGAACAAGACGACGGGTTGAAATAATTTCATCAACACCACCAGCGTAAAAAGTTTTACGGATGGTCTCGGCCCACATTGTCAATTTGTCAATGAAGGTTGAGTCGCCAGGGAGGTCAAGAGATTCGAAAACCTTCGAAAGGATTTTCTTTTCAACGGCCAGGGCAGGGTATTCCTGCTCGACAGTAACGGTGAACCGCTCAAGAAAGGCTTCGTTCAAAACGTTGGTGCCGATGAAGCGACCGTCTTCTGAACCCTTACCTTTGGTATTCGCAGTACCGACAATCGTGAATCCCTTTGCAGGGGCTACGGTCTCACCAGTCTTTTTGATGAAATACGAAGCGCCCTCAAGAATCGACTGAAGACACATGATCTTCGAAGGGTGACCAAGGTCGATTTCATCCAACAGGAGAATCGCGCCTTCTTCCATGGCTTTGATAACTGGGCCTTTGAAAAACATTGTCTCGCCATTGACAAGACGGAAGCCGCCAATCAAATCATCCTCGTCGGTTTCGACGGTGATGTTGGTACGAATCAACTTCCGACCAAGTTTGGCAGCGACCTGTTCAATCATATAGGTCTTGCCGTTACCGGACAAACCAGTGATAAACGTAGGGAAGAACCTTCCAGACTTGAAAATTTTCTCAAGTTGTTTTGCGAAGCCGAAGGGCACAAAAAGTGCGTCACGTTTAGGAATCAAATTTTGAACCACTTTCAAAACGGAGGGCGCAGGCTTGGCTGCTTCTTCAATCGAAACAACATTTTCGATTACGGTGGATTCCGTATTCGCAATGGCGACTGTTGCGTTAGGAACAACAAGTGCGGCTGGGCCCTCAAGGACTCCAGCCTCAGCCAAAGGCAATTTACGAGTGTTCCGGCCTGCGGAATACTTTTTCATCCAGTTATATGAAGACTTCTGGCCGAGGGCCTCGGAGACTTCATCGGCCTGGGCGATACTAATGTATTCACCAAAGCGTTTGTAGGCTTCTTGAACGAAATCGGTACGGACTTGATTTAACATATTTTCTTTTCTCTCTCTCTTGGTTTCTGATCTTACTATCTGATCATGCACTATTTTCGACCAAATGTCAAGCGAAATCGACATAAAAGGTGCACATTTCTCACCTTTTATGCGATTTTTTCAACGAACCGGGTCAGAAGAACACGCTTTTCTTTCAAACCTTTAGTTGAATCCATGAACGCTTTCCGAACTTGCCCTTTAGTTGACTGGGCAGTAACGCCGGTCAGGTCAGTATTTCCAGAACGAAGCGAATCGCCATCGGCAATGAAATACAATTCAGAGTAGCCTTGGTCCTTTACGATAGTAAAGTTGGCGCTACGGAATTCCTGGTAAGACTCTTGACCGCCAGGTGTTTGGAACTGGTTCCGACGACCGGTATAGGCACAGCCGTGCCGAGAATCGAAGGCATCAATAAAAGACTTTTTGTTTTTATTGGTCAGGAAAAAGCCCATAACTTCATTTCCAGAAACAGCCCGGAAATAATCAAGGAACTGCCGAGTAGGGTTTTGGTCAACCAACTCATTGATATAACCACGCTTCTTATCGGTCAGAACCAACGTCTTGTTACGAAAACTGTAACTAGAAGCGATAACGTGATCCTTGTGTTCACCGTTCATGAAGCCGCCGTACATGCTATCGCCATCCGTCAAGAAAACGGTGTTGACAACTTGAACATTGTTCCGCTTGGTGAACCGCTCGACAACATCAGCCGCAGCAATAATGGTATCATTCAAAGGCGTTCCGCCAAGTTGAACTGCACCACCAGCACGACGCGCCAGCATCATCATTGTTTTCATCATCTGGCGAAAATCGTTTCCAGACATTTTGCTTGAAAACATATTCATCAACCGGAAAGATTCATCAAACACATATTCACCGTCTTTGGGTGAAGGCTGCATCAGGTTGAAAGGTTGACCATCTATGTCGTTCCGTCCGCCAGTCAACTTTTCCATTTCAGGACGGTCGGTGAAGGCATAAACTTCAAAAGGAATTGAAACACGACGACAAAAAGTCACGAGGTTCAAAAGTTGCTCGATGGTGCCACGCATGTTGGTTGTCATTGAGCCAGACCAATCAATGAACATAACAAGTCCGTGGTTCTTGCCACCAACAACGGTTTCGGCTTTCGCAAAAATGTCGTCATTGAACTGGTAAGAATGCAACTTGAGTGGGTCAAGAATTCCAGACTTAGAAGAACGAGTCCGCGAAAGTTCGTCAGCCGCTTTCTTCATTTCGAATTCTTTAACCATCCAATTAATGGCTTTGTTATTGTCAGCACGCCACTGAATCAAATCCTGGTCAACTTTTCCCCATACATCCTCGGCGTAATATGCTTCAACATATTTGTTGGTTTCCTCAATAACAACATTCCAAGGCACGGTAATCAAATCGGTGTTGATATCAGGAACAGAAACATACTTAATTTCTGAAGCATTGGTATCAGCCATTTGCTCAACAGCATCCGTGAAAAGTTCGTCGGTTTCAGCAATAGGATCGTCGTCAGATTCTTCAACATCTTTTTCTACAACAGAGTCTTCACCCTCTTCAGATTTTCCACCGGAAGATTCTTTAGGCTCGTCGTCGTCTTCTTCTTCTGAATCGTCGTCACCTTCTTCATCGGTAGAACCGCTGGTTTCGGTGTCGTCTTCATCTTCTGAATCATCTTCTTCAGACTCTTCAGGCTCACCCTCTTCAGGCTCGCCCGCTTCTTCACCGGAAGAATCCGTTTCGGGAGAATCGTCTTCTTGGTCGTTCTCGTTTTCTTCTTTTTGCTTTTCAAAAAGTTCGTCAGCAAGAGCGACGGCTTGGTCAAAAGTTTCCAGTTTCATCAACCGGTCCCAATAAACGGCTTCATCACCCTCAAAAGAAATATCAAGGTTGGCTCCGGCCTTTGCAGCCACATTGAACCGGTCAATCAACTTCATTGTTTCAAGACGACCGACAATATTTTCACCGAAGAAATTTTGTTCGATCATCCACTTGTAGCCAAGATGATAAGAACGCTTCAGACCGGGAAAATGACGTTTTGTCAATTTCTCAATACGAGCATCTTCAACAATGTTCAGAAAGGATTTGTAGCCCTTGCCTTTGTATTTACCGGCGGGCATAATTGCGTCATGCAATCCTTCGGCCGGAGTATTGATTCCGTGACCGTAGGCTTCATGGGAAGTCAAAACATCCATTGTCTCAGGCGGGCAATCTTTCCAAACTGGAAGAGTCACAACGCGATCCTTGAGATTAATGGAGGCTGTTTTACAACCGGGAACATGACGAACCGTCATATTTTCGGAGGCAAACAGGTTGGTCAGACGACTTACTGACTCGATTGATTTTTGAACTGACATATACATATATTCTCTCTTGGTTCTTGATCTTACTATTTGATCATGCACTATTTCTGACCAAATGTCAACCAAAAAGCAGGGTTAGAATGTCGATTTATGAAGAAAAAGCGAATTAATGAGAGTTAGTGCCTACTGTGTGACATTTATGCAACACTTACCGCTGCCAGTTGGAAATAAGTTTCAAACCATAGTTATTCACCTCGTTGGTCAGGCTTTCCTCTACCCCAGGCTTGAACCGGGGCTTGTTCCGTTTAGCGAATCCGCTGTAATCCACATGGTGGTGCCAGCGACCATATTTCCATGACAGCCGGCAAACGTCCGGGTGCATATCCACCAACATTTGAGATTTATTCATGGTGCCTTCGGCGTCATAAAACTCCGCAGAGTTACCGCCCTTGACGGTTTGGGTTTTGTCTTTGCCCTGCAAGAAAATATTGAACTGACAGGTCACGTCGCCGTCTTTCATCACGTTAAGCGATAGGTCGGTATCTTCATTATAGCGACCACGCCACCTATGCCTGCAATCGTTCAAGATGTATAGGCAAGAATAAATCCTGGTGTTGAAAAGGAATGGTGGTCTGTCACTATCAGGCGGAACAAAGAACCGATAATTGAAACCAGAGACAGGGATATTTTCATATCGGTCAATGAAGTCTTCGGCAATTTTGAAAATTACACCACTCTCTACCCGAATGCGTTTGTTCTTATGCAGCCGATAGAAATCTGAAATGTTATCATCTAGTACCCAATGACCAATGAAGTCGTTTGCGATCGAATGGTCCCAACACCAGTTTCTTGCCCGCCCGGGTCCGTCGCCATGATTTGAGAATGGCAATATCAACAGCGTCACATGGTCACGTAACCCAAATTCATCCAGGGCGTTTTCATAATTTTCTTCATCCTGTGGCTCAATGGCGATATAGTGGTCGACGCCCATTCGGTTCAATGACCGAGAGGTATGCATAGATTCATGGCGACCCTTAGACACAATGTAAACCGGTTGGGTAGGATTAGTCATTGAAAAAATTCTCCAAAGAATTGGTGTTGGTTTTTCTGGCAGTGGCGGTAGACCGAATTTCAAACGCTTTATCAAATTGGGTTTTCCAATTTTCAAACGAGTGCTTTTCTCTCGTCCGGTCGGCTATCTCTTTACGAAGGCTGTCGGGCATTTCCCGCAATCTTTCGTATGCTTCAATAAACTCTTGTCTGGTCGCGCTCTTAGGCACTTTGATATAATGAAATGGTGCTGGCGCAATGCCCTCGCTTGAATGCATTCCGGTTTTATCCGTGGCTAGTATCAATGGTACTCCGCAGCCCAATGCTTCCATCGCTGTAATACCCCAGGACTCGATAGGGCATGTTGAAAAATAAACTCTCGACTCTGAAATCATTCGCATGACAATATGGTGTGGTTCACCAAAGAGTGTCATTTGTGGTGTAGTCCAATCGCGGTTCTTTTCCACATATCGGTTATGGTCAGCGCCATGATAGACAGGATTATTGGTGATTACCATGCTATCGTATTGGCTATCTTTCATAATCCTATGTAGGTGGAACGGATCTTTGTCTGGGCTATTCCGCCCTACGGTGATGCTATCGAACCTCTTGTCTTCGGTGTATGGCATATTTCCACAATAGGATGTAGTGACAAAGCCAGCAATATCGCTTTCAGCCAAATCAATGTCGTCAATGCGTTTGATTTGCTCTTGGTAGTGAAGGAACTGGCGACGACTCACAAAATACAAGTGGTCACCGTTCTCTATCATTTCTTTGATGATTTTGCCATAGCCCAACAGGCGGATACTCCGGTCCACTGGCTCATGGCAAACCATGATAGTCCTGATACCGAATTGCTTGATATGATTGTAATGACCAAATTCATTTATCAGAATCATATCGGGTGCTGAATTCAATATATGGTTCTCTGTGATTTTCTTAGCAAGCCGGGCTGTTCTGTCAGCCTTTGTAACTTGCACCACTTCAACCTCGTCGTAGGTGTCATAAAGCAAAGACGCAAACTTTTCAATACCACCACTTATCACAGCCGATTCGATATCGGTATCAGAGTGAAAGGGTATCAGGATTTTCATTATTCTTCAATCCACCGCTTCAGGGTATTTTCGTCCCGCAAGAGTTTTGGGTGCCATGCGCTTTTGGTTTTGACAGTCATTTTCTGACCAATCAGATCCTGAAATTCTTTGTAGTCTTCTTCGGTTCTGAAATGGAACATGACAGACTTGAAAGATGGGTTGGCATTGTTCTCAAATTCTGGCATATTGCGCCAGTGCTTTTTCCATGCGTCTTCATCGGTCAGATCTTCCTCAAGACCCAAGAAATCAGAGAGGTCTTTTGGTCCCTCGGTTTCATTCTTCTGACCAATATAGTTGTCATATTCGGCTGATTCTTCTACTTCATTTGGCATCATTCAATCACTTTCACAAATACACCGGCTTTTTCAGCAATCTTTATCATATCATAGGTGCCTATGGATGCTGGCAAAGGGAATGCAAGGACAACATCCGCACCAAGTTTCAACATTTCACGGTTCCGAATAGGACCAGCAGCCTTCGGGTGTTTATCCCAATCAGCCGGATGGTCTTCATATTCAACACCTCGGTCGATAGCCCATTTTTTTGCCATGCGGTCAGCACCTCGTGCGTCACCATGTACAATGATCATATCATCTTCAGGCAGAAATGTCAATAGATATTTGTCTAATGCACCCCACATTTTTTCTTGGTCGAACCAATCTCGGCTGCCAGTTATCAGGATGCGCTTTTTCATTTCAATATGAATCCCACGGTTCTTTCGGTGGTTGGCTCTGGTTCATGGAGGTAGACCGCAGCGATTTCACCATTCTTTATCTCAATCAGGTCATCCAGGCGAATCATAGTCTCAGGTTTACGCATTCGCATTTCGCCCTGAAAAGTATGTAATGCTTCGTTCGCTTCCTGGGCTGTCTCAAAACCTTTGAAAAAATAGGATTGAGTGCCACGGAGATAGACAAAGATTTGATAGTTCATTATGCTACCCTGATTTCCTCGCGGGCTTTTGCTTCTTCACGCTTGCGACGGCGGTTCAACAGTTTCAGGTTTTTCTTGGCTACACCCATATGGTAACGGTTCGCTCGGTCGGTCATAACGTAACCGTCGAGGTGATCCATTTCATGTAGAAAGATACGGGCTGACATACCATCGAATTTGATGGCGTCTGTGATACCCTCTTGTGTGGCATAACGAACACGAATCATTGAAGGGCGTTTGACTTTGACAAACAAGCCGGGAAAGCTAAGGCAGCCTTCTTCCATAACCACGTCGTCACCGTCAGCCGCAAGGACTTCTGGGTTGAACACACCAACGATATTATCAGGGTCTTGAAAATGACCCAAGAGGAATACCCGTTTGTTTACACCAATCTGTGGTGCAGCAATACCAACGCCTCGTCCGGCAATCATCGCTGTTTTCAATTCATTGAAAAGCAATTCCTGGTCGTCATTTTCCATATCGAATGGTAGGGCGGCTTCGGTGCTTAGTTGTTTAGCTGGTAGAATGTTCATTTTGTAAATCCTCAATAATTTTTTCAAGACGGTCAACATCGGCGGCGATCCATTCCGCTACCTGATTAGGGAATTGAACCCGTTCCCAATTGGTATGGCGCAACATAGCAGACGGACCATATTCTTCATATTTCAGGTTATGCTTTTCTATTCGTTGCCTGAGGGTATGAGTCATTTCATATCCCTCTTGTAATAGTAGTCAATCATTCTGGTACTCGCGGCTTCTCTGGTTGGAAATGTTGTCGCTTCCGCAAGAACATATTTACCCGGAGTCTTGGTGATACCGTTTATCATTTCAATAATCTGGACGTTGGATTCATTACCATCTGGATGAACCAAATAAAATTCACTTTTCATCCGTAACCTCCCATAGTGGTTTTGACAACTGATTTTTCATGGCAATAAGAGCATTCGTACCAAACGTCTTCATAACCCTTATCGTAATAAGTGCCCTCGACATTGTACCGTTTCTTTTCAACTTCAATATGTGGGCAGTTTGCTTTCAGCCAGACGGCGTCCTTGTTCAGGGTATCCATAAGAGACTGATATTTTTTATCAAACTTGCGTTTGGCAATGGCTCTTTGTTTTCTGTATTCGGCTTCCTGTTTATCCTGACGGGTCAGTCTGCCTTTCCAATATGCTTGGTTCATTTTGGTCCCGTTCCTGACGGATTGCATAAAAAGGTTAAACCGATGATGATGGTGACAACAATGCCGAGACCCCACCAACTGATACCAAGAATTTCCATAAAATGTTCCATTTGAAATCTCCTATCTTACGATCATATCACACTGAATCGAATTTGTACAAATTCGATTCAGTGTG
>Ga0233445_1000091_pt1 | contig 137573 bp, 122 predicted proteins | sample SI_124_October20_5_FD_182779 | JGI IMG/M metagenome (GOLD analysis project Ga0233445, IMG submission 182779) | Seawater microbial communities from Saanich Inlet, British Columbia, Canada - SI_124_October2016_100_MG | ecosystem: Environmental > Aquatic > Marine > Inlet | place: Canada: British...
TCCAACAAGTGTATTTTTATTTTCTTGGGATAATTTATCATCTCGTGGACGCATATTCCCTAATTATAATAAATATTTTGTGTGGACTAAAGATATTAAAAAGCACTTATTGAATCTATATAAGGGAGAAATACAATCGTATCAAGTATCTGTTTCAGGAACTCCCCAGTTTGATTTCCATTTCGACCCACAATACAAATGGAAAAAAAGCCGCTTGTACAAAGAGTTGGGGTTAGATATAAACCGACCATTTATTCTATATACTACAGGAATGGCATCAGACTTTCCTAATGAAGATCGTATTGTGGATGATTTAATTCAATATATCAAAAATCATTCGTCAAACCCAAAACCTCAATTAGTGATTCGTACGTATATTAAAGGAACAAGCGATGAAATGTTGGATTTGGGGTATAAATATGAACATGATAAAGATATATTTTTCCCACCCGTACTATGGGATTCACAATGGACAATGCCTTTAAAAGAAGATGTGGGATTGTATACAAATATTCTTCGGTATGCATCTATGGGAATTAATACTGCATCTACAGTTTCTTTAGAATTAATGATATTTGGTAAACCAGCTATTAATATTGGATTTGAGCCACCTGGTTGCTCTCTACCCCATTGGTCACGATTCTCCCGGCATGTGGATTATGAACATTATCGCCCAATTGTGAAGGGTGAAGGTGTGATGGTGGCAAAATCTATCAGTGAACTGTTTAATTTAATTGATAAATGTTCTTTTGGTTCAATCAATATACAGGATCATCAAAAAAAGTTTCTACAAGATATGTTTGGTAAAACATATGATAGCCTATCAAGCCAAAAAATCACCAGTTTATTGTGATAATCATTTAAATATTATGTATAGTACACAAATAATAATCTCAAGGTTATGGTGGGGTTCATTTAGAAGAATATTTGAATATTGTATGCGGAAAATTTTGGGAACAAGATCTGTTGTAATAAGTGGTCCTCTTAAGGGCTATAAAGTTGAAGGTGGATTGGCTCAAGTTCTTGGTATATATGAATATGATGTTCAAGCATGTATCTCAGAAAGTCTTAAAAAAGGGAATATATTTTATGACATTGGATCAAATAATGGTTTTTTTAGTATACTAGGCTCAAAGATAGTTGGTCCTAAAGGTAAAGTATATTCTTTTGAGCCATTCAATGATAATATATTTTCTTTGAAGAAAGTATTAAGGTATAATGCTATCAACAATTGTACAATATTCGAAGCTGCAATCTCAGATGAAGTTGGAAAAAATGAATTGTTTTTTTCAAAAGATAATGTAACCCCTTCATTAACCAATATTGATGCTTCATTTTCAACTGTTATTAGCGTTAGTACAATAGATACGATTATTAAAAAAGTAGGAGTTCCTCAGTTAATAAAATTAGATGTAGAAGGTGCAGAATCTCGAGTATTAAAGGGAAGTGCTGAATTATTAAACTCTAATAATAAAGTGATATGGGTTATTGAAATTCATGACCTATCTAACGAAAAACAATGCATTAAGATATTAATGCATTCTGGATACAGTATAAAAAAAATCCGACCTATATATAAAGAAAGTTCTAGATACCCTTTTCATATTTTAGCAAATAACCTATAATTGTTAAATACTAGTCCAATTGTTTTAAATTGTTTTTCCAGAGGGGGTAGTAATATTCTTTGGAATTATTTCTTGTCGCATCCAGATGTATGCCACCCAATTGAAGAAACGTTACAGATATTTAGCACAAGTATTAAAGTACCAAGATCTGAAGGATTTAAAGTTGCCTGGATGGAAAAAAGGTTTTTATTTAATCAATGGAATTTTAATAATAGAATGCCTGTCTCATCAAAAACAGCCAAATATATTGACGATGTTTTATATAAAAGGAAACTGGGGAATTTATTTGACCAAGATATGAAATATAAATTGGAAAATAAATTATATACAAAAAATGAAGTGGAAAAATCTCGTTTAGTTCTTAAGAATAACAATGGACTCACTTTTTGTTCAAACTTATTTTTAAAAATATTCCCCGATACAACCTTTATTGGCTTAGTCAGGCATCCCATTGCACTTTATGAGAGTCATAAGCGACGCAAGACTCCAGTGGCTGAATCATTAAATACATTTACGAATTATTATAAAAAAATGGTTGAGAAAATGTTAAACGATAAAGAATCAATACCTAATTATCATATCATAAAGTTTGAAGAATTATTGACTAGTCCAATTGAATCCATAAAAAAATTATATGGATGGGCTCAACTTGAATTTTCTATGATAAGAAAAATAAGATTGAAGGCAAAACCATCCATGAACGAAGACGGTGTCCATTTAACACTATTAAAAGAAAATAAACATTATTGGTTTAGTTTTGTTGAATTAGGTGAATATTTGGATACAGATGTAAATAAACATCAAGTTTCTCGGCTTGAACAGATTGAAAAGGAATCATTAATTAAATCACTCCGAGAAGTAATGCCTAAAATAGGATACCATGACTTCTAAGCCTCGTCTCCTAGTTATATCGAAAGTATTACCATTCCCGGGGGAATCTGGCCAACAAATGAGAGTCCGTAATACGCTAGAATCCTTAAGAGACAATTATCATCTTTCCTTTCTTACAACCGCCCAAAGTATAGATCTTGAATACATTAAAAATGAATTGAGGACATTTGTTGATGATTGTATTGTTCTCCCTTCTTTATATGATGGTTTATTTTATAAAGTTTTGCATAAAATCAAAGGGTTTGTGTGGATGTTATGGACGGGCTTAAAGTTGTCAAACTATATCGTTGGGGATGTAGAAATAACCACCGAGAGATTAAAAAGTGTATTGGAAGAGAAATCATTTGATATTGTATTGTATGAATATTGGCATGCTCATAAAACAATACAATATTTTAAAGACAGAAATATCCCAACCATATTGGATATGCATAATATTTTATGGCAATCATACAAGAAACAGTTAAAAAGAATTAAATGTTTACCTCAATTTGTCAAAGATTGGAGCATAAAAAGGTATAAAGATCAAGAGGAAAATATTTGGAATAAATTTGAAGGATTAATCGCCATTAATCAAACAGAATTTGATTACATCAAAACCAATTTAAATAAAAAACAGGATGTAATTTTAATTCCAATGGGAATTGATTTTTCCAAATGGGATATTGAGCGAAAAACTTCAAATCCTCCACGAGTAGGATATTATGGAGGTCTTGGGAGCATTCATAATCAAAGAGATGCATTAAAATGTTATAGAGACATTATGCCAAAGGTATGGGAAATAAATCCGAAAATTGAATTTTGGATTGTGGGTAGTAATCCTCCTAAAGAGATTAGTGAATTACCAAAAATGGATAAAAGAGTACATGTCACTGGTTTCATCATGGAACCTTGGGAAATATTAAAAACCATGACTGTTATGGTATTACCATGGGAAGGTACATATGGTTTCCGTAGTAGAATTATTGAAATGATAGCGATTGGAATACCAATTGTTACATCAAAAGATGCTATAGATGGTATGGATATAATAATTGATAACGGAATGATAATTGCAAAATCAATTAAGCAATTTAGTGAAAAAGTTATATTAGTAATAGCTGACCAAAATCTTAACAAAACTATGGAAATTAAATGTAAGAAATTGGTAATGAAAAAATTTGATCTAAAACATACGTATTCCAATGTAAATATCTTTTTATCAAAATATTTATAGCATCTATTAATATAATTTATTGAAACTAATAATCATTTCTCATAAAGAAGTTTGGAAAGAGCAGGAAAGCTATTTCACATCAGGCGGGTTTCCATTTCAAATCAAAGCTATGTCAGAAATATTTTCCGAAACAAGATTAATCTGCTCAATTAGGAGACAAAAAAAAGAAATTGGTCTCACAGAAATTTCCGGAAATCAATTATTAGTTTCTCCTTTACCTGAACCATGGTTTAGTGGATGGATGAGACATTTAGCGATTGGCCTTTGGATACCTATCCATTTAAAAACAGTTTGGAAAGAAATAAAATCATCTGATATAGTTCATACAATGGTTCCAGGAGATATTGGTTTGATTGGAACTCTTCTTTCCTTAATTCTAAGGAAACCACTCTTTGTCCGACATTGTGGTACGTGGGGGAATCATACAACGATTACAGATCGTTTTATTCATTGGTTATTACCAAAAATTGCCAAAGGAAAAAATGTTGTAATGGCAACAGGTGGAGGCAAGGATTATCCTGAACCATTAAATAGAAATATCAAGTGGATTTTTTCAACGTCTATTACAAAACATGAGTGGGCAAATTTACAACTCGATAAACCATGGGATGGAGAAGAATCATTAAATCTTATTACAGTTGGTCGTTTATCTAATGACAAAAATGTTCAATCCATTATTCGTGCCTTACCCAAATTGCAAAAGCATTTTCAGATTAAATTAGACATAGTCGGAGATGGGGATAAATTAAATTCATTATTGGATGTTACTAAATCACTAGGATTGGAAAATAATGTCACTTTTCATGGAAATTGTCGCCATGATGAAGTATTAAAACTTTTATCGAATAACCACATTTTTGTTTTTCCCACAAATACAAAAGAAGGATTTCCAAAAGCTTTGCTTGAGGCTATGGCTTGCGGTCTTCCATCAATAGCAACTAGAGTTTCTGTTATCCCATTTCTTATTGAAAATAAATGTGGGATCGTAATAGATCATACAAATCCTAATGCAATTGCAGATGCAGTTCTAGTTATGACTTCAATCAAGGATGAAATGAGGGAAATGGGCCAGAGAGCTCGAAAGATAAGTAAAGAGTACACATTAGAAAATTGGAGGGATATAATAGGGGCTAGATTGGAACAGATTTGGGGCCCTTTAAATTGAATTTTTTTAATTCACTTATTTCTATGATTCTTTATTATACAGGACTATCCATAATTAGCCGTAAAACGGTAGGTCGAAATGGGAAATATATCCTTATGTTTCATGGAATATCAAAAAGTAAACGTAAGGATATTCCGTCTTATATACAGCCACATTTGGATGTGGATGAATTTGAACACATTATTAAATGGGTTAAACATAGATTCTCAATAATAAAACCAGAAGATTTGCTCAACCCAAAAAGTAATGGAGCTTTGTTTACGTTTGATGATGGATTTTATAATAATTATGCCAACGTATTACCCCTTTTGGAAAAACATGAAATTCCAGGCCTATTTTTTATCACGAACCAGCATATCAAAGATTCATCCCATTGGTTATCTTTTATTCAAAATAAACTCAATAATGCAAACATGGATATTGAAAATATCCCTAATATCACTAAGAAAGATTATTACAATGGTATTTCAGAAACTCAGTTAAAAGAAATGGCTGATAATCCATGGGTAACAATAGGATCCCATTCTGAAACGCATGCAGATTTAACAACTTGTAATGATCTTGAACTTGAGTTGGAAATAATCGATTCAAAAAAATATTTAGAAAATATATCAAAAAAACCTATGGAATTCTTTGCCTATCCATCTGGCCATTATAATGAACACGTGGTGAAATTGGTTGAGAATGCAGGATATAAAGCGGCATTTGGAATTGACAGAGTCCAAAAATTAGGACTCTCCAAATATGAAATTCCCAGAATTGGGATTTATGAAAGTAAAAACTATTATTTATCGGCGAAATTAAGTGGTTTATACCAACGCCCATTAAAATGATTGACAACCCTATCATACTGAACGTAGCGAAGTATCTCAAATAAAAGATCAAGCACAATTTTAATGCTTAAGATTCTTCAATCGCGACGCCCTTTCAGAATGACATCCAGGGTTATGCCATGCTAAGCGACGAGAAGTACTTCATGACTCAAAACACAAATTAATTCTGTCCATCATCAAATAAATACTCTTTAATGACCATCCATAAAAAAAAATGCATTGTATTTTTCATTGGACAAATAGGAATTGGTGGAACAGAAAAACAAATGACTCTCCTTCTAAAATATTTCAATCATAATAAATATGAATACCATATTATGGTTTTTAATCAAAGCCCATTTGGTGATTTAAAAAATGAAATAGAAAAAACAAGAGCAATCGTTCACTTCATTCCTGGTGAATTCCAATCAATACCTGCAAGAATATGGTATTTATACAAGTGGTTAAAAGAAAATGCTCCTGCAACTATTCATTCTTGGACGGTCCATGATAATGCTTATGCAGGAATTTTAGGAAAAGTATTAGGTGTTAAGAATATTATTGGGTCTTTAAGAGGTTCTATAAATGGAACAGGATATTCGAGAATGCCACATTATTTAAAATGGGCATCACTTAATCTAGCCAATAATATTGTGGTAAACTCAAAAGTACTAAAGAATGAATTGCTAAATATGGGTATTCCTAAGAAACGCGTTACAATTATACCCAATTCGGTGGAAGTGGTAAAAACACAAATGACACATAATAATCTGGATAAACCCATTATTTGCACTATTGGGAACCTTCGACAAAATAAAAATCAACTCTTTTTCATTCGAGTAATGAAAAAAGTAATTGATGTTTTACCAAACGTAGAAGGGTGGATCATTGGCCAACCTGTTAATGATGAACCAGAAATGAAAGAAAAACTTGAGAATGAAATCAATCTTTTGAAATTAACTGGCCAAGTTAAACTATTAGGATTTCAACTTGATACGAAAGGTCTATTGAAAAAGTCTTCAATTTTTGTTTTACCTTCTATAAGTGAAGGACAACCGAATACAATTTTGGAAGCAATGTCATTAGGCATCCCTGTAGTTGCCTCTAATGTTGGTGGGATACCTGAGCTAATATCCCATCAACGGAATGGACTATTGTTTGATCCAAAAGATGTGGATGGGTTTGTTCATGGAATTCTTACATTATTAAGAGATGAGAATGTGAAAACTAAATTTATGAAAAATAGTTTCAAGGCTGTACAAAATAAAAGAAATATTAGACAAATGGCCCAATCATATCATATCCTTTATAATGGAGTAATAATTTAATATTTCTCAGAAAGTAAATAGTCTAGAATTGATGTACAGGGGCGCTTAACTTATTAAACCAAATATAATTTCACTTAATAGAGTAAAAAAAAATATCATTGATCGATATTTAATTGAAGAATTTCCTTCGAGAAAAGCCCTGTTCATTATTAACCATGGTGAATGGCTTCATAAAGGAAATAATAATAGGTTTGCTCTCGTTTTGGGCGAAAAAATAATTGGGTACTTTGGTATAATACCGACGAAAGTTCACTGGGAAAATAAATTAAAGGATGCCTTTTGGTGGATAGATTTAATTGTTTCAAAAGAGTATCGTGGTAAAGGATATCAATCAATTGTGGATGACTACATTCGTAATAGACCCGAAATAAAACTTGGCTTCCCAAATAAATTTGCAGCTAAAATACATAAAAAACATAATTGGAGAATTTTTGACCATTTAAAAATCATGTTATTTCCTATAAAACCATCAAAATCTTCAATAGTTGATGAAAAATCTTCACTCTTTGGAGCCATATTAAATATATTGGTAATCCCTTTAGTTCACGTGAGAAAACACAAATCTCCCAGATGGTCATATATAGATATACATCCAAAATTTGATGAGTATGCTCAGCTTTTTAAATCTACGCGTAGTGGGCAAGTTACAATAAAAAAGGATCTTGACTTTTTCAAATGGCGTTATTTGGATTCACCATATAGTCATGAATATGAATATTATTTTTGTCATAAATCGATTGAGACTCAAATAGCACTCATTTTACGCAAAGTTCAAACAGACCAAGGGTTAAATATTCGAATACTGGATATGTTTGGAAGCCTGAAAGATTCAGCTGCTGTTAAGGATATGATTAAATTAGTGATTTCAGATGCGATTAAATTTGGTGCTAACCAGATTACTATTATGGAATCAAATAAATTGCTTCAAAAAATATTATTCTCAATGGGCTTTATATTTTTTACTAAAGCGCGATTTTGTTACTACAAGGAAGGACGAAAAAATATAAGAATTCAACCTATAATGAGGTGGACATTATCAGATAGTGATAATGATTTTTTAGATTAAATGAAAAAATTAACACCGCTCATCATAATTCATATCTTATTAGCACCGGTAATTAAGATATATCCAATAATAGGATCAATCCATGCAATAACTATTGCTAGTTTAGCTGTTTATTATATGTTGACTGATCGTTCATTTGAAAAAGGTTTACTGCTTATGGGCTATATCCTTGGATCCGAATTATTATGGCGTGGTTTTGGTGCAAATGTATTTTGGGAGTTTGGAAAAATTTCTATACTAATACTTCTTATCATTATTTTATTTAGATTAGGATACGATCAATTCAAATTAAATACAGGTATCTTATTCATCGCTTTTCTTCTACCTTCTATTTTTATCATGAATGATTATTCTGATTTTACACATGCTTTATTAGGCCCAATTGTTATTGGTTTGTCAGTACTTATTTTTTTTCAAATCAAGTTAAACAAATTATTACTTAAAAAAATACTTTTTTCGATCCTTTTACCCATTATTACTATATTTACAATTACTTTTTGGGACACATTTAATTCTGGCACATTTAATTTTACATCTGCCTATATATATCGTGTTGAAACGGGAGGTGTAGGTCCAAACCAAATGAGTAATATATTAGGACTTGGAGCATTCATATCATTTCTTTTATATAGAATCAATAATACGCATCGTTCATCAATAATATTTTTAATAATTTTTATTTTAACCATTACACAAACTATTCTTACGCATAGTCGAGGGGGTTTTTGGAATGCTTCATTAGCTATTATCGTATTCTATTATTATGAGATTGGTTATCAAAAAAATAAATTAAAATATTTGGGATCAATAGTGATCCTATTATCATTTCTCAATTTTGGTTTATTCCCATTATTAGATTCTTTATCGGGTGGTTCAATTGTAGATAGGTTTACAGATGCTAGCTTATCAAGTAGAGAAGAAATTATTAATACTGAAATATCTATCTTTAATAAGTATCCAGTTTTTGGAATCGGTCCTGGGCAGTCTAGGAAATATCGATTAGAATATTTTGGAAATTATAAACATTCACATACAGAATATACTCGATTACTAGCCGAACACGGACTATTTGGGTTTTTTGCATTATTAACACTTGTATATATCATTTTTCAAGTATACACAAAAAAAGGAGGATTAGAAAAAAGTATTTCATTAGCCATTATAGTATGGGGTGTATTATTTATGTTCCATTCAGCCACTCGATTAGTTGCTCCTTGCTTTTTAATTGGATTTGCATCAGCACAATTTCAATTAAAAGAAGAAATATAATGTCTTCAATGATACATAATAACTTTATTTCATGGGATTCATCCAATTGGGGTCGAGCTTTACATTATATAAGTGACAATAAAAACGGATCATTTAAAAACAAAAAAGTACTTGAAATTGGTGGAGCCAATGCATCATTATCACGATGGGCTGCAACTGATAATGGGAATGTGATTTGCAGTGATATTTTAGCTATTGATCAACAAGTGAAGGCTAAAAATAAATATTTAAAAAAGGGTAATATTGAATTTGAAATAATAGATGCACTTTCCATCCCTTATACTAACTATTTTGACTATGTGATATTTAAATCAGTCCTAGGCGGGATTGGTCGAAATAATAACTATGATGCTATCTTAACAGTGATGAAACAAATAAAAAAATGCCTTAGAAATAATGGTGAATGCCTTTTTATTGAAAATATGAAAAGTACTATTTTCCATCATTTAATAAGAAAACAATTTGGTGCAGGGAAAAATGGGTGGTACTACCCTTCAATAAGAGACTTTGTCCAATTATCTAAACAATTTTCTTCTGCAAAATATAGAACATTTGGATTATTCGGTAGTACAGGGAAACCATTTTTAACCTCGCGAAAAATGATAGATAAAAAAATTGATCAATATGTACCAGAAAAATGGAATTATATTTATGCTGGTATCTATAAAAAGTAATCGATCTGTGTGAATATTCTTATTATTACAAGCGAATGGCCCACAAAATCCTATCCAAATGATGTCCCATTTTTAGTAGACAATATACGTTCTATACAAGAACATGGAATATATACAGATGTACTTAAAGTAGACTCAGGCTCAATATATTCTCAATTTAATTCCATTTGGAAGATCAAAAATAAACTTTCATTAAAACCGTATGATTTAATTCATACCCACTTTGGTTGGAATGGTCTAATAGGGATATGGTTTGATAAACCCCATATTATTTCATTTCATGGTAGCGATTTAAATCATCCAAATCGTTGGACAATTCGAACAATTATAATTCATATTATATCTCAACTTTCGACTCTTTTTTCAACAAGAAATATTTTTGTATCTGATTCTTTGGTGAATAGAAGTATTCGAAAAAGTATAAACCCAAATATCATACCGATGGGTGTCAATTTAGAGAAATTCAAACTAATGGACAAAAATGAATCTCGACGTCAGTTAAATCTATCTTTGGACAAAAAAATAATTTTATTTGGTGGCAATAAAAGTCAGCCTGTTAAACGTGTTATTTTGGCACAAAAAGCGATGGCTCAATTAGGTGATGATTATAAATTAATTACAATAGATTATGAGAATCATGATAAAATTCCTTTATATCTAAATGCGGTTGATGCGCTCCTAATGACATCTGAAAGTGAAGGATCTCCTATGATGGTAAAAGAAGCACTTGCGTGTAACCTCCCTATAATTTCGACGGATGTAGGAGATGTTAAAAGTATGATCTCAGGATTGGATAACTGTCACATCATTAACAATGAATCTCCAGTTAGTATTGCTAAAATTGTGGAAGAGTGTATCTCCAATGGAATTCATCCAGTTGGTAGGGACAAAATCAAAAAAAATTATTCTGTTGAAGCCATCGCAGACCAAGTTATTAATGTATATAAGGATGTGCTAAACAAAACGTTTTGATTACGTTCATCCTCCCAATTCGAAATGAAGAACACTTTATTACTAAAACATTGGACTCAATTTTATCTCAATCAGACGATAACGTTGAAATCATTATTGCTGATGGATTATCAACAGATGGTACACGAGAAATCATCCAATCTTTTCAAGAGAGTAACCATAATATTCAATTGATAGATAATCCTGAAAAAATTGTTTCCACCGGATTTAATCGTGCTTTAACTATGGCAAAAGGGGACATCATTATTCGGGTGGACGGTCACTCTGAGATTGCTCCAAACTATATAAATCGATGTATTACCCAATTACAAAATATAAATGCAGATTGTGTAGGTGGTGCTACAGATCATATTGCTTTGGGTGTTATTGGTCAATCTATTAATTTGGGCCAATCATCAAAGTTTGGTGCTGGTGGTGTACCATTTCGTGAGGGCGTGGATAAGGGCAGGTATGTTGATACTTTAGCTTTTGGTGCTTACAAAAGAGAAGTCTTTGAAAAATTCGGTGGATATGATGAAGAATTAGTACGGAATCAAGATGATGAATTCAATTTTCGTTTGATTCAAAATGGTGGGGAAATATGGCTGGACCCATCTATCAAATCAAAATACTTTGCTCGAAATTCATTTATTAAATTATTCAAACAATATTTTCAGTATGGGTTTTACAAAATTCGAGTGATGCAAAAAAGACGGGCATTTGCTTCATGGCGACATCTTGTCCCTGGTATTTTCGTTTTATCGTTATTCGTCGGCCTTTTTCTTTGTTTCATTAATAATTCTCCAACATTAATCACTATAATTGGAGTCCCTTACGTGCTACTCAGTTTGATATTTTCCATCGCTGAGTTATTCAAATCACCCAAACATGTTTTTTCCATCATTTTTCTACCATTCACATATTTTATTTTACATTTTTCGTACGGCCTTGGATTTTTGTTAGGTATCCTTTATTATTGGAATAAATGGAATAATACAGAAGTGAAAGATGCTCATTTTGATAAAGTTTTATTTTTAGAGAATGCTTAAGCTGAACCAAGGAAGTAAATTAAATAAAATCTTGGAAATTGAATTTAGAAAAAATAAAATCAGCCCCGTCAACAAGAGAGATTGACATTACAAATATGAATATACCCTATCATAGACCTATTTTACCCTCAGATATACATGATGTATTTCCAAAATCTATTCAGTCCGGCTGGTTAACAACTGGACCACAAGTAGAAAAATATGAAAATGCATTAAAGGCTTATCTAGGATCAGACCATGTTGTGGCTGTGAATTCCTGTACAGGAGCACTTCATTTAGCTCTTGCAGCAAAAGGTTTTGGCCCTGGAGAAAAATTTATTGTACCTACAAATACATTTGTCGCCTCAGCTGCTGTGGGAGAATGGTTGGGGATGGAACCAATACTGATTGATTGTGATCCAAATAGCCATAATTTTGATTTAAATCGTGTCGAAAAGGCCTTAACTCAAAACGCAAATATAAAAGCAATTGTGCCTGTTCATGTAGCAGGTGAACCCGTAGATATGAAAGTTATTTTTGAATGGGCAGAAAAGTATAATTTATTTGTTATTGAAGATGCGGCTCATGCTTTAGAAGCTGAATCAACTGCAGGAAAAATTGGAAATACCAATCATGCTGCGGCTTTCTCCTTTTATGCAAATAAAAATATTACCACTGGTGGGGAAGGTGGCGCTTTATCTACCAATGATGAACAATTAGCTTATGATGTAAAACATTTATCAATACATGGATTATCAAAAGATGGCTGGGAACGATATTCAGCCAAAAATGGCTGGAGATATGAAATTACTCAGTTAGGCTATAAATATAATATGACAGATATTTCGGGCGCATTTGGGATTACACAATTAACACATGTAGATGAATGGCATAAAAAAAGATTTCAAATTATTCAAAAGTTTAAAAGTGGATTTGATAAGATTAATGGACTTACTCTGCCTTCATTTAATATTCATGGAAAGCATGGATATCATCTATATATTGTTCAATTTAAAGAAGATCTGTGGCGAATATCTCGTGATGAGTTTATTAAAAAAGTAAATAAAAGCGGTATAGGTACTTCTGTTCATTATGTACCATTACATCTCCATTCCTATTATCAAAAAACGTACGGATATACAAATGGAGATTTCCCTGTTGCTACAGCATTATCAAACCGCATCATTTCACTTCCCCTTTATCCCGACTTGAAGGATGAAGAAGTAGAATATATAATCCACACATTAAATCAATTGTGGACTCAATATTCATTATAATTATTGTTTAAATTATATATATGACCATTCATTTGATTCCTCGCTTAATCGCGATTGCTCTATTTATTTTCCTTATACCACTACTCGTAGTATTGGTATTTATTAGTTTTTTATTTCATGGTCGCCCCATATTTTTTAAACAAAAACGAGTGGGGCTGAATTTCGATGAATTTGATCTTTTTAAGTTTAGAACATTAAATGGATTGGATGGACATTCAATTACAATTGGTCAAGATATCCGAATCACAAAATGGGGACAATTTCTCAGACGGTGGAAATTAGATGAATTACCTCAACTCATTAATATTATTAAAGGAGATATGGGCTTTATTGGCCCTCGCCCTGAAGTGCCAGAATTTGTATCAATAAAAACATTCCCATTCCTAGAATCAGTTCGACCAGGCCTTTCTGATTTTGCATCCATTATTTTGATTGATGAAAGTGAAATTCTAGACAAAATTCACCATAGTGACCCTTATCGATATATTTTACCTTTAAAATTATCCTTAGCGAATTATTATGTTGATGTAAAGGGAGTATACACGGACATTTCCATTGCGTTGCTAACACTTATTGCAATTATATTTCCAAATTTTGCATCGTGGTGGACTATTAAGTTTATGCTAAAAGATTATTTTAAGGAACATCCTATAGATTCTCTTGGACTGGATACAGTTGTAAAATCCCGATAGCTTAACAAACCATTAAAGGAAAAAGCCTCATTATTTAATGAGGCTTTTTGTTTTTATTAGGTTTAATAATTCGTTTCAAAATAGTAAATCCATCACGTAATTTTAACTTCTTCCCTTCATTGGGACTTCTTCGATTATATGAAATTGGTACTTCAATAATATTTTGCACCTTGTTATGAATAAAACTGGATAATTCAACTTCAATATCAAATGTTTTAGACTCTAAATCATTAATAGGAATATCATTTTTATTAAATGCTTTCATACAGCATAAAACATCCGAGTATGATGAATTATTAACACAGTTAAATATAGAATTTAAAATCCAATTCCCAACGGAGAATAGCCCAAAACCATGCTTGCCATTGTGCCATCGTGACCCAAATACAGCACTTGATTCATTTTTCAATATTGGGCCTATGATAGCTGAAATATTATCCACATGAACTTCTAAATCACCATCCATAAGAATAACATGTGGATGAAGTGATTTATCAAGTCCTAATCTAAGAGCTTTTCCTTTTCCCCTTTGCCTATCATGAGAATAAAGTTGAATGAATTTACATTCATTAAGCAGATCATATGTTTTATCGGTACTTCCATCATTCACAAATAGAATTTCATGTTGGGATGAGTATGGCTCTAATTGTTGTAGTAACTCTTGTATTGAATTTTCCTCATTGAAAACAGGTATTATAATGGAAAAATTCATAATCGGTTAATAAGAATATGATTGAATTCTTTATCCTACTCCAAGTTTAACAATATGCTCATCCCCATTAGCAGGATACACATTTCGCGTGTCAATAATCAATTTGGATGAATCTTTAACTAATTGATAATCAACATCACTATGGTCGGTTAAGATTGCAACAGCATCGTAGGAATCCAATATGGCTGAAGATAAAGATTCGATGCCTGTTATTGTAGAATTAAATAATTTAATAGATGGAACCCAGGGATCATAAAAATCAATTTCAGCTCCATGTTCATTTAGTAAATTAATCACATCTAAAGATGGTGATTCTCTCACATCATTAACATTTTTTTTATAAGCAACCCCAAGAATTAAGATTTGAGATCCATTAAGTGCTTTTTGATGTTCATTTAATCCATCAGAAATAATATTCACAACATGATTTGGCATATTGGTATTTATTTCTCCAGCCAATTCTATAAAGCGTGCGTCATAATCCAATGCTTTCAATTTCCATGATAAATAATGGGGATCAACAGGAATACAATGTCCACCTAGTCCAGGACCTGGGGTGAATTTCATAAATCCGAAAGGTTTAGTGGATGCTGCTTCAATGACTTCCCATGCATCAATACCCAGTTTTTCACACATAATGGCTACTTCATTGGCTAAACCAATATTAATAGCTCTAAATGTATTTTCTAATAATTTAGTCATTTCTGCTGCAGCAGTTGAAGAAACAGGAACAATTTCATTTACTATAGATTCATACAATAGTTTTCCAGCTTGAATACATTCAGGTGTTGTTCCGCCTAATACTTTGGGTGTATTATGTGTTTGAAATTGTTGATTGCCCGGATCAATTCGTTCAGGTGAAAAACATAAGAAAAAATCTTTGCCTACTTCAAGTCCAGAAGAAGATAAGGCTGGTAATACCAATTCCTGAGTTGAGCCAGGATACGTTGTACTCTCTAGGACAATAAGCATATCTTTATGTACCAATTTTTCTATTTCTTTTACAGCACTAATCACATAAGACATGTCTGGATTTTTTAATTTATTTAGAGGGGTGGGAACGCAAATACTAATTGTATCCATTTCTGCTATTTTAGAAAAGTCATCAGTAGCATTAAATAGATTATTTTCTACGGCATTTTTTAACTCAGAATCATTTACATCTGCTATATAGTTGTTACCTTCATTTAATAAAGCCACTTTTTCAACACTAATATCAAAGCCAGTTACGTTGAAGCCTGCCTTTACAAATTCCATTGTAAGTGGAAGGCCAACATAGCCAAGACCAATTACACCTACACGTGCAGATCGATTTTCAATTTTATTTAATAAATTCATTTATATAATCCATATTTAAAGTCCGTAAAGTTACGGGGAAAAAAAACGCTACCAAATATTACAATACATACAAAGAAAACAAAAGAATGTGATTAATATTGGGATTTAGAATTCCATCTCCCAATTCAATAAGTTAATTTCCAATTATCTATGGACGTCATTCGCTTAAATAACATCTTAATCTATGCCCGGCACGGTGTGCATATGGGCGAAAATGAATTAGGGGGTCAATTTGAAATTGACCTAGAATGTTTTTCCAATTTGAAAAATGCAGGAAAAGATGACGATTTAACTCAAACTGTAGATTATGGAGCGATTTATCAACGGGTTGTAGAATTATTTACGCAAAAACCATATAAATTAATTGAATCTGTTGGAGAAGCAATTTGCAAATCATTGCTAAAGCAATTTCCAATCGAAAAAGTCACTATTCGAATTCGAAAACCACATGCTCCCATTGATGGCATATTAGATACAGTTGAAATTGAACTTTCTCGTACAGTTGAAGATTATGCCTGAATTAGCTTTTTTATCGATTGGATCCAATATAGGAGACAGAGAAGCGAATTTAGCGGGCGCAACAACAGCATTAGGGACATATTATCAAATTAATAATATTCAATCATCATCTTATTACGAAACGGCACCATTAATTAATACTAAACAACCTAATTTTTTAAATGCAGTATTGTCTTGTGAGACAGATTTTACTTCATTTGCCTTATTGGATACGATTCAGCAAGTTGAATCTATTCTTGGACGGCCAGTCACTCGTAAAAAAAATCAACCCCGTACGATTGATATTGATATTGTTACCCATGGAGATGCCGTAATTCAGACGAATGAATTAACTATTCCACATCCAGAAATATTGAATCGCAAATTTATTTTAATTCCACTGGAAGAAATCGCTCCAAACTTTGAAATTCCACTTCTGAAAATGACAGCTACAGAATGTTTAGAGATTACGAATGATATATCTAGGGTTGTAAAACATGTTATGGAGAAACAGGCTTGAGAAATTTGTACTATATTGCGATTGAAGGTCCAATTGGTGTTGGGAAGAGTAGCTTAGCACGTTTATTATCTAAAGAATTAGGAGCGAGATTAGTCGTTGAAGAATTTGAAGAAAATCCCTTTTTACCGGAATTTTATGTAGATCCTGAACGGTATGCATTTCAGACTCAATTATTTTTTCTTTTACAACGATACAGGCAGCAACAAGATTTAAGACAAGTGGATATGTTTCAAAAATTACTAGTCACTGATTATATGTTTGTGAAAGATCGGTTATTTGCTTCTCTTAATCTAAATGAAAAAGAAATGCAATTATATGATACAGTTGCTAATCTATTGGAGCGAAATGTCATTAATCCTGATTTAGTAATTTATCTCCAGGCAGATACAGACACATTAATGAAAAATATTGCAAAGCGTGGACGTGAGATGGAGAAAAATATTACGTATGAATATATTGACGCACTTAACCAAGTTTATACTGAATTCTTTTTCCGTTATCAAGATACACCATTGGTAATCATTAATACAAATGATATTGATTTTGTTCATAATAAAAATGATTTAGAAGAAGTAATTAGTTATATCAGGCAGCCAGTTTCAGGAACAAAATTCTTTAATCCAGCTTCAGGGTTTTAATCTTGTTTCGAATATTATTTTTAGCACTTTTAGGCTATTTGACATTTAAGTTTCTTTCTTTTTTATGGAAAGTGAAAATCATTAAAGATAAAACGAAAGTTAAAGCAGAGAAGCAATCTTTCAGAACAAAATTATCTAAAATGGATGTAAAAGATGCAGAATATAAAGAAGTGGATGAATGATTGATTTTATATTAGATAAGAAACCATACCAATATTGGCGAAATATTGGATTACTTATATTAAGACTTATCGTAGGGTACTTTTTATTTTTTAATCATGGACTAGACAAACTATTTGCTGGACCTGAAAAGTGGGTGAAACTTGGATCTTTAGGAATGGGTAGCTTAGGAATATCCTTTGGACATGTATTCTTTGGCTTCATGGCAGCATTTAGTGAAAGTATTTGTAGCTTACTTGTCATTCTTGGATTATTTACAAGGCCTGCATCTTTTTTAATTATACTAACGATGGGGGTGGCTGGCTTATTTCATGTGGGTCGAGGCGAATCTCCAGAATCAGCATTTTTATATCTAGTTGTATATTTCGCTATTTTCCTAATTGGGGCTGGGCCCTATAGTTTGGATCGAATAATATGGAAAAAGAATTCATGATTGCAGCAAGATTTCATGAACATGGCGACCCCGATGTTCTTTCTATTGAGTCAGTTCCAATGCAACAACTATCTGATGATAAAATATTAATAGAAATGAAAGCTGCTGGCATGAATCATTTGGATCTTTGGATTAGGAAGGGCATTCCTGGAATTCAACTTCCCATGATACCCGGTAGTGATGGTGCTGGTGTTGTCTTGGATGTGGGGAAAAATATTTCGTCCTTTCAAAAAGGTGATAAAATAATGATTCAACCTTTGCTATTTTGTGGTAAATGCCATGATTGCAAAGAAGGGCACGAAAACCATTGCAATTCATTTGGAATTCTTGGGGAGACTCAAAATGGAACGTGTGCAACTCATATTATTGTATCAGAAAATAATTTAATCAAAATGCCAACACACTTATCTTTTGAAGAAGCAGCGGGATTTAGTCTTGTCGCCCAAACGTCTTACGAAATGTTAGTTAATAGAGCGCACATAAAAGAAGGGGAAACCGTTCTTATATGGGGAGCAAGTTCTGGTGTTGGGAGTATAGGTATCCAAATAGCAAAAGCATTGGGTTGTATGGTTATTGCCATAAGTAGTTCTAAAGAAAAATGTCGGAAAGTTCAATCATTAAGAGCAGATGAAATTATAAATCATAATTCAGAAAATGTATATGATAAAGTAATGGACATAACAGAACAAAAGGGTGTTGATGTAGTCTTTGAACATGTTGGACAAGCAACATGGAACACATCAATGAAAGTCTTAAAAAAGGGTGGAAGGATTGTTACATGTGGTGCTACTACCGGGCCAAAAGCATCCATCAATTTGACACATATCTTTTATAAACAATTATCCATATTAGGGAGTACAATGGGTTCGTTTCAATCCATGAAAGAAGCGACAGCATTACTAAATTCCCAAAAAATTAAACCTATAATAGATTCAGTATTTTCATTAAATGATATTCAGAAAGCTCATTCTTATTTGGAATCTGGAAATCAATTTGGTAAAGTTATCATTAAGATCCCAAGTGAATTATAATAAATATCTAAAACATGTATTTGTCTGTACTAATCAAAGATCTTTGGATAGGGGTTCGCAAGACTGCGCATCGTGCGGGGGGAATGAATTACGTCTTCAATTAGTAAAGTTAGTCAATAAACATGGACTAAAAGGGAAAGTTCGAATTAATAAAGCTGGGTGTTTAGATGTCTGTGAAAAGGGGCCTGCAATGGTTATTTATCCTGATGAGTATTGGTACTTAAATATCAAAGATGACAATATAGAAACTATATTTACCCAATCTATTATGAATAACGAAATTGTTAATGAATTAATTGCAACTACTCGAGAATTTGATGAAATAAAAAGGATTCGTTTAAAATGAAAAAATGGATAATTTTTTTATTGCCTGTCATAACATGCGCACAATTCTCCACAGTCCAAAATGCATTTGGTATAGATATTGGTACAAAAGGATCAGGACTTTTCTTTAATCGCTCTTGGCTACATGAAAATGAAAAAATTGCTTTCATGACTGAATGGAGATTCTATGATATTAAAGGGAACAATGAAACGTATGTTTATAACTATTATTCGAATCAATACGAAACAGTAGGAAAAAGAAGTTTATTATTATCACCAATATACATAGGTGGTAAATGGTTCCCCTTTGCAGGAAAAATTGACAATAATTTTTCACCATTTGCAACAATGCTAGGTGGACCGGTATTTGTAATGGATGGGGATGAAGGAAATTCGTTTAATGATAGGTGGGGAAACCCTGAAACTTTTTGGACTTATGGTATATTCGTCGGATTGGGGATTGATTTTAAAATGATGACTCAATCAACTATTTCTGTGAATTTAGGTTTTGATTATTTACCAATGAATCGCGATGTGAATGGTGATTCTCAATTTGGCGGTTTCCTCATTCATATTGCTTTTAATCGACCAAAAAAATGAGTCTAGATCATGCATTCTATGTTGAGCCGTCTTCAGTTTTAAATCAAACATTTACATTAAATGAAGATGAATCTCATCATGCACATCATGTGTTAAGAATGAAACCAGGAAATCTCATTCGTTTATTAGATGGAAATGGGATTGGTTATACAGGTAAAATAATTGCATTAGGGAACCATATTTCAGGAAACATTATAGACATGCATCCACAATATGGAGAAAATACCATTCCAATTCATTTAGCATTGGGCATTATTAAAAAAGATCGATTTGAATTAGCATTAGAGAAAGCAACTGAACTAGGTGTACAATCTATTACACCATTAATTTTAGATAGATGTATAAAAAGAACGGTCAATTTAGAGCGATCAAGAAAGCAGGTAAAAGTTGCATCAAAGCAATGTCAACGTAGCTTTTTTCCTATGATTAATGAGCCAGCTAAATTGAATAATTGGATTATGGCAACTACTAATGAAATTAGGATCGGATGTTTTATTGGAAGTGAAATGCCAATATCCAATGTGCCAAAATTATACCCTTCGAAATCATTACATATAGTCATCGGTCCTGAAGGCGATTTTTCAGAAGTAGAAACTAATCTATTAACTAAAAATAACGTTTTACCAGTATCGCTTGGACCAAGACGATTGAAATCCGAAACAGCCGTAATAACAGCTCTCGCAGTTCTAAATGAATTTATAAATTGAAAGGAATAATAATGGGAGATTGCCTTTTTTGTAAAATAATAAAAAAAGAAATACCTGCAGAAATTGTATACGAAAATGACAATGTATTAGCTTTTAAAGATATTAATCCACAAGCGCCCACCCATATTTTGATTATTCCGAAAATTCATGTGCCAACTTTAAATGAATTAGAAGAATCTCATAAAGAAATGATGGGTGAATTATTACTGACATCTTCGAAAATTGCAAAACAGGAAGGAATTGCTGACGATGGATATAGAACTGGATTCAATTGTGGTGAAGCTGCTGGCCAAACAGTATGGCATATTCATCTTCATCTACTAGGTGGACGATCATTTAATTGGCCTCCTGGTTAATCCATTTACGGTATCAACATCAGTAGGATTGTTCCACTGGAATACTCGTCAGAAAAGTGTTAAAATCAACGCTCAATCCTCGGAAAATTAATGTATATATCTGAACTAAAAATGCATGGTTTCAAATCCTTCGCAAGTAAGGAATCATTGAAACTGGGAGAAGGGATCACTACAGTAGTAGGTCCCAATGGCTGCGGTAAAACAAATATTGTTGACGCTATTCGCTGGGTATTAGGGGAACAAAAGTCAAGTGTTCTTCGAAGCGGTAAAATGGAAGATGTTATTTTTAATGGTTCTGCTGGGCTCAAACCTTTAAGTGTTTGTGAAGTGTCTCTTATTGTTCATAATAATAAAGGAAAACTTCCAATTGAATATAACGATATTGAGATTGGGCGTCGTGTATATAGAAGTGGAGAAAGTGAATATTTTCTAAATAAAACTCCCTGTAGGTTAAAAGATATTAATGAACTTTTTGTTGATACGGGTATGGGTGCAGATGCTTATTCTGTTATTGAATTAAAGATGATTGAACAAATTTTATCCGAAGCAGGAGACGATCGTCGAAGAATGTTTGAAGAAGCTGCTGGGATTAATAAATATCGCCATCAACGGAAATCAACCCTCCGAAAATTTGAAGCAACTCATTTAGACCTAGAACGAATTAGTGATATTATTGCAGAAGTTGAACAAAAGGTTCATGGACTAGCTCTCCAATTAAAGCGTTTTGAACGCCATGCAAAATTAACTGATAAGTTAAAAAATGCAGATCTAGCATTAGCATTTTTACAAGTGAATCAATTGGCGCAACAGTCAACTCCCTTACAATCTAAAATAACTGAACTACAATATTTAAGAGAATCCAAAGCCACTGAAGGATCTATTCATGAAAATGAACTCAACCAACTTCAGGAAGTTTATCAATCTCAAAGTAAAGAATTAACAGGCCAGCAAGAAGCACTTAATTCTCTGAACGATAAAAGGGAGTCGCTTCAAAATGATTTATTAGTTTGGACAGAGCAAAACAGATCTTCTGAACAATCTATTAATCGTCTCGACCTAGAAAAAAGAAATAATGAGAGTAAAAAAGAGCAACTCAAATCACATTCCACAGAATTAGAAAAAGATATTGATACACTTGAGCCTATTATCAATAACCAACTTGAGTTATATCAAACAGAAAAAGAAAATTATGATTCTAAAAATCATATTTATGAGACTGCATCAAAAGTATTAGATGCATTGCAAGATGAACGTTGGAGCATTCAAAGAAAAATTTCTAATGATGAATCTTTGTTAAAGCGGACCGAAGCTGTCATTCAGGAAAAAGAAAATAGATTTGAAAAACTAAAAGACCAAACTGTAGGTTTATCACAGGCAAAGAAGGAATTATTACAATCGACTAATTCCATAGAAAATGAATGGACAAAAGCAGTTTCAGCACTTACGGAGAAAAAAGAATCTCTTAGCAAATTTGAAAATCAAATATTCTCATTGCGAGAAGATGCAGATGATTTGTCAAAAAGTCGACATTCTATTTCAGCACAAATTGAATCTTTAAAGGGGCAACATGGATTTTACCATGAATTAATAGAATCTAAAGAAGGCTTTCCTGAAGGGACTCGATATATTCTAGAAAACCCAAAAACATTTGATGGCGTTTTAGGTACAGTTGCGGATATTTTTGAAGTGGATCCTTCATATCGCAATGCTCTAGAAGCGGGACTAGGTGATTTATCTCATTGCTTAGTTGCAATAGACAGAAATGCAGCAGTAAATACACTTGAAAAAGCGAGGTCGCTTCAAGCGGGTGATTTAACTATTATTCCATTGAAAGAAGCTTCTAATCTAAAAATTACTCTTAAAAAATGCCCAGAAGGTGAAAATATAATTGGCCGTGCATCTGATCTTGTTAGCACAAATAAATCTTTAAAACCATTAGCAGAATACCTATTGGGGAATTTATTAATCATAGAAGATTTACAAGATGCTATGGACAATTCCCAATTTGATGGGTGGAGTTTGGTTGATAAAAATGGTGCTTATTTGGGTGACGACCTTGTGTTGAAAAATCGCCAAGCATCTGAACATGGTCATATTATGGGTCGAAAAAAGAAGATTGAAACTATCAACCAAGAATTATCTGATCTTGAAAAAGAATTGTCAATAGTTGAAACTGCATTAGAGCAAAACCAAAATTCAATGAATGAAGCAAAAGAGGCTATTCAAGGAGGGCTTCAATCTGTCGAACAAGCCAATCAACATTTAAGCCAATGCGAGACAAATAAGTTGAGGAACCAATTTCAGTTAACTCAGCAAATGGAAACTCTCGAAACGCTTTCACAAGAAATAAAAGACCTTGAGCAAGAAATTAAAGATGGACAAAAAGCTATTGAAGCATTAAAGCCCGCAATGGTTAAAGCTGAAAAACTTATGTCAGGATTTAAAGTTAAAATCGAAAAAGCAAATACTCATATGTTGGAATCTCGAAAAGAGCGTGATGATTTTAGTCAAAAAGTTCAGGATATTAGAATTGCACTATTAGAATTAGAGAGCCAAAGAGAAAACCTAGTATTTAAACTAAAAACGGGTAAAGAAACGATTGAAGAGTTAAGTCTACGTCAAAATGATATTCAAGTTGAAATGGAATCATTGAATGAAAAAAGAATTACACTTGATGAGAATTATACTTCAGGAGAAAAAGAACTAACAACTTTAACAGGTGAGATTCAGAAACAAAAATCAATTTTAGATTTGAAACAATCTGCCTATAAAGAAACTTATGAATCTATAGAAGCTATTCAATCCAAAATTCAATCCGAACAGCATGACCGTGAGCAATTATTAGAAGATTTAAAAAATGCGGAATTAGATGTTGCCGAGTCTAACCAAAAATTGGCTATTATTCGTGAACGAATTCAAGATCGATATCAAATGGCCATTCCAAAATCATTGCAAGTCGATGAAACAGAAGATGAATTATCATTTGATATCGATAAATTTACTCGCTCCCTAGAAAATATTGGTCCGGTGAATATGGCAGTAAAAGATGAATATGAAGAAGAAGTGGAACGACTAAATACTTTAAAAGTACAATGTGATGATTTATCTGAAGCAGAGGAAAATTTACGTGAAACCATAAGGAAGATAGATAGAATTGCCCGAAAAAGATTTCAAGAAACATTTGACTTAATTAAAACTAATTTTGAAAAACTTTTTCAAATGTTCTTTGAAGGTGGTCATGCAACATTACGCCTTGTGGGTGATCCTGACCCTTTGGATTCAAGTATAGCTATCGAAGCACAACCACCAGGAAAAAGGAATTCATCTCTAAGGCTATTATCAAGTGGAGAAAAAGCTTTAACCGCAATATCATTATTATTTGCTATATACCAAGTAAAACCTAGCCCATATTGTATTCTTGATGAAGTTGATGCTCCTTTAGACGATGTGAACATTCATAAATTTACTCGAGTGCTTAAAAAGTTCTCTGATGAAACACAGTTCATTGTTGTAACCCATAATAAATTGACGATGGAAAATGCTGATATGATGTATGGTGTGACTCAAGAGAAAAAGGGTGTTTCAAAACTTGTATCTGTCAAATTTGAGTGACAATAGTTACTCTATAAATAATGTCAACTAAAACCCGCCGAAAACGTCTCTTCTTAATTGATGGATATGCTCTTTTATATAGGGCGCATTATGCACTTATACGAAATCCACTTATTACAAGCTATGGTTTACATACGAGTGCTTTATATGGTTTTGTGAATCAAGTATTTAGTCTTATCCAGAAAGAAAAACCTGAATATTTTGCGGCAATATTTGATTCAAAAGAAAAGACTTTCCGCCATGATAAATATCCAGAATACAAGTCACATCGCCCACCAATGCCAGATGAATTACAATCTCAATTACCCCATTTATGGGATCTCCTCGATGCAATGCAAATTAGAACAATGAAAAAACCGGGGTTTGAAGCGGATGATATTATTGGTACGTTGGCTAAAGATGGCGACAAAAATGATATTGATGTTTATATTGTAAGTGGGGATAAAGATTTCATGCAATTAATGAATGAGCATATTTTCTTATACACTCCCGGACGCCGTGGGGAAAGTCCGACAATTTATGATCATGATGGAGTGGTTGATAGGTGGGGTGTTCCCCCTGATAAAATTATAGACTTATTAGGATTAATGGGAGACAGCTCTGATAATGTGCCTGGTGTTGCTGGAGTGGGTCCTAAAACTGCAGTTAAATTGATTAAAAAGTATGGGTCTTTGGAAGCATCTTTAGACCAAGCTGAATCACAAAAAAATGCACGAGTTAGACGTGGATTAATGGAAGGTAAAGAGAACGCAATTCTTAGTAAAGAACTTGTAACTATTGATACAAATATGAAATTAGAATTTGGTGCTCTTGACCTATTACTTGAACCGTTCAGTTTTGATTTGTTAACAGCAAAATTAACAGAATTAGAATTTCATGCTTTAGTGAATAAACTACCTTCCTTTTCAGATGATAAACCATTGCCTGAACCTGAATCACCTAAAAAAAATTATATGACAATTAATTCTCTAGAAGAATTAAAAAAAGTTGTAGCTGATTTAGAAAAAGCGGATCTTATTTCGTTTGATCTTGAAACAACATCTGTCACTCCAATGGAAACTGATATTGTGGGTTTGAGTTTTTCCATCCGTCCTAATGAAGGATGGTATATTCCCATTTTATTTAAAGATAAATCATCAAATTTGTTTGGAGATAACGATTTAGATATTGTTTTAGGTGAATGCAGAAATTTGTTAGAAAATGAACATATTCATCTTACAGGTCAAAATATAAAATTTGATGCACTTATTGTGAGGAATCATGGTATTCACCTTAGTGGGATTGTTTTTGATACTCTTATTGCTGCCCATTTAACGAACCCTATTTCTAATTCGTATAAATTAGATACATTAAGTTTAGATTTATTGAATTATCAAATGATGCCTATAGAAGATTTAATCGGAAAAGGTAGAAAACAAATTACAATGGCTGAAGTTGACTTGGCCAAAACATCATTTTATGCAGCAGAAGATGCTGATGTTGTTACCCAAATTACTCCCTTATTACAGGAGAAGTTGAAAAAAGAAAATATATCCGACTATTATCACAAGACTGAATTACCTCTTATTCCTGTATTATTAGAAATGGAATGGAATGGCACATATGTAAATAAAGAGTATTTAGGAAATATGTCTATTGAATTAGGAGAAAAAATTGACCTTCTAATTGATGGTATTCATAAAGAAGCTGGAACAGAATTCAATGTGAATTCAACCCAGCAATTGGCGAATGTATTGTTTGACATAATTGGGTTAGACCCAATAAAAAAAAGGTCTACAGCAGAACCTATTCTTCAAAAGTTAAGAGATTTAAATCCTATTCCTGGCATGATTCTGGAGTATAGGAAATTCAATAAAATGAAAAATACTTATGTAGATGCTTTGCCAGAATTGATTCACTCTAAAACTGGGCGAATCCATGGTACATTTAACCAATTCATCGCAGCAACGGGACGATTATCAAGCACAAACCCCAATTTCCAAAATATCCCAATACGTCATGAAGAAGGCAGAGAAATTAGGAAAGCATTCTGTGCTCAAAAGCCTGGGTGGAAAATCATGTCCGCAGATTATTCTCAAGTTGAACTTCGCATTATGGCGCATTTAAGTCAGGACCTTGAATTAATACAGGCTTTTCAAAATGGTGATGATATTCATACTCGTACGGCTAGTCTTGTCTTTGGCGTCCCTTTAGAAGATGTATTACCAGATATGCGCCGAACAGCAAAAGTAGTAAACTTCGGAATTATGTATGGAGCTGGCCCATTTCGTATGAGTCAAGAATTAGGCATCCCGAGAGGAGAATCTCAATTAATTATTGATAACTATTTTAGGCAGTATTCAGGCATTCGAAATTATATTGATGAAACATTAGAAAAAGCTCGTACAGAAAAAATGGTTGAAACATTATTAGGGAGGCGCAGGCCTGTGTGGGATGCTGATAGTGAAAATGGATTAAGACGGCAAGCGGCAGAAAGAATGGCTATCAATATGCCTGTTCAAGGAACTGCAGCTGAGATGATTAAACTCGCTATGATTAATATTCATAAAAAATTGAAAGAATCTAAATTTCAAGCAAAAATGGTTTTACAAGTGCATGATGAATTAGTTTTTGAAGTGCCTGAAAATGAAGTGGAATCACTAGCTAAAATGGTAGTTACAGAAATGGAGAATGCGCTCCCTTTAACTGTACCTGTTGTTGTAGATTGGGGAGTAGGTGAATCTTGGTTCGAAGCTCACTAATGAATATTAAAATCTTTTTGTAAAAATAAACATTATCCTAAATTTGAACTAGCTTTAACAAAAACGAACTTTATGGAAGCAAGCGTAACACTAAAAAAAGTAGGGAAACTCGTCAAGGATAAAACTATCCTTGCTGGATTAACCTTTGGGATAGAAAAAGGATCGCTTGTAGCCATTGTCGGAGATAATGACGCAGGTAAGTCTACCATTTTACGTTTGTTGGCTGGATTCGAAAACCCTGACTATGGAAATATATATCTGCATGGCTTGAATACAGATAAACGCAGATTAGAAACACGGAAGATGGTTGGATACGTTCCCCATGAAAATGATTTAGATCCATGGTTAACCCTTGGACAAAATATAAAATTTTATGGGAATCTTTTTGGCATAGATTCACAAACAATTCAGCGACGTTTGGACCATTATGCTGATCAGTTAGATTTAACTCCCTATTTAAATGAACTAGCAAGTAGAGTTAGTCAAGGTATTCAAAAAAGAGCAATGATTATCAGAAGTTTAGTCCATAATCCTGATGTATTAATTATGGATGAACCGACAGGATTTATGGATGCATCATCTATCCGAAAAACATGGGACTTAATTGAGAAATTAAAGGGCGATAAAACAATTATTTATGTCAGTAATTCATTGAATGAAGTGGAACAATCTCATGATCGAATACTAGTATTTAATGATGGAAAAATTATATTAGATGGGCATTTAGACAAACTTCTAGAAAGCACGATTGAATATCATCAATTCCAAATTGAATTTGAAGCTCTAACCGATGAATTGTTTAATCATTTATGTAAGGTGGTAACAGTTGTATCTCCAAATCGATTAGGAAATATTTTTCATTTTTATGGTAGAACGAGAAGTGTCTTTTTTGATGTTTTACAAGCAGCGAGTGGATTACCAATGGTTGACCTGAATGTGAAGAAATTGGGTTTAAGGGATTTATTAGACTCTGAATTTGCTGGAGATGGTTTAGCATGATTATTGCACTTTTAAAAAGGCGATTATGGCTATGGCAAAACCAATTTCTTTCCCTGTTAGTCTTATTTCTCATTTTTCCAATTGCTATTTTTTCTTTATTGGATTTATCAATGAGAAATATATTTATCCAAAGTTTAGGGAATATTCCATATGATCAATGGGCCTTTCCTGGAATAGTCGCTATTATTGGTTCATTGGTAATATTTCCGCCTATTTACCGAGATTTCTTTCATTTAAGAGTTCATGGAAAAGTATTAAAAACCGTTGCATTAGCTCCTTTTACGAAGAGATCAATGGTTATATCATTTCTTGGTATTGCTGTATTAGAAGCATTAATTATATCTATCGGAACGAGTATTCTCTTCGTAAACATTATTTCAACTGGTTTTACAATTGGAGATTTGTTAATTCTTTATTTCTTCTTGGCTATTCTTTTTTGTTTAATTGGGAATTTATTTATTTCAATGGCATTATGGATTGAGTCTGCAACATCATTTTTGTTAGCAACATTTTTAACATATTTTATCTTAGTTTTTGGGTCGGGTTTAATTTTTGAATTAAACTATTTCCCTGTGTCCTTAGAATTTATTTTATCTCTATTTCCATTTAGTATATTAATTAAAACAATGCATTTATCTTTATTTGCAAATATCTTTGAATGGACAATCATAGTACCATTGATACTCCTAATTATTTTATGGTCCGCAGGGAATGGATTACTTCTGCGAAAGAAATTAATTCAATGATTGTATATTTATCAGGAGCAATGGAATTTGCCGAAGGAGAAGGAGCAGATTGGCGTAGAGAAATAACTTTATGGCTAGCTGAGAATTTAGAACATACCGTAATTGATCCTGTGATTGAATCTGATAAATTAGCGATGAAACATAATGCATTAGGATTCCGAAAATGGAAAGAAGAGAACCATGAACTTTATATAGATTTTATTCAGAAAGCTGTGGATTATGACATTGATGCTGTTTTAAATAAAGCAGATTATTTGATTTGTTTGTGGAATGAAAGTGTTTTTAAGGGAGCTGGAACGCATGGAGAAGTCACGTTAGCCTATTATGCAGGTAAACCAATTTATTTAGTCAATCATGTAGCTCAAAGTGATTTAAGTGGTTGGATTGAGGCGTGCAAAACAGAAATGTTTAATAATTTCGATCAATTAAAGACCCATTTATTGTCTGCTTATTCTAATGGATAATCCAGGACCAAAGGCTATTATAAATCTTAATCGCCTAAAGGAAAATATTCAAAATATAATAGAGCATGTAGGGGATACTCCTATTTGCTGTGTAGTAAAAGCAAATGCATATGGGCATGGTGCAATCCCGATAACTCAAACTTTAGAAAAAGAAGGTATTTCTCTATTTGCTGTTTTTTCCATTGGTGAAGCTTTAGAATTGAGACAGGCCGGTATTCAATCTGATATCTTAATCTTTTCAAAAATAAATGCTAACCGGATCCAGGAAGCAGTTGATAACGATTTAATTCTCAATTTTAGTTCATTAGGTGATTTAAATATATTTGAACAATTTGAATCTAAATATAGTCAATCACCCCGGTTTCATATCAAGTTTGATACAGGTATGACGCGATTAGGTTTAGATGTTCAAGATGCGGATAAAGTATTCAAGGCTATATCTAAAAATCCGAAACTAAGATGTGAAGGTATTTATTCTCATTTTGCAACAGCAGACGAGGGAGAACTAAGTTATGCACATCATCAATTAAATATGTTTAATTCCTTGGTAGAACTAGGTGAAAAATCGGGTCTGAGTTTCAAATTTATTCATTGCTCAAATAGTGGTGCTATTCTGAATCTACCGGAATCTCGCTTTAACCTTGTTCGTGTTGGCATGTTAATGTATGGAACAATGCCATCTGATGAAGTACCAAATAATGTTGCCGTAAAGCCTGTGATGAATTACGAAGGTACCATTGTAAATAAACGACGTGTTCCGAAAGGAACCTCTATCAGTTATGGTGGCATATATGTCACAGATAAAGAAACAACCATCGCAGTGGTGCAAGCAGGATTTGCTGATGGATTTCCTAGACCGTGGTATACGGATGGATATGTTGGATATCAGGGAAAAGATTATAAAATTGCCGGTAGAGTTTGTATGGACTCATTTATGGTTGATTTCGGAGATGATACACCTGAGATTGGAAAAAATGTTTTATTCTTTGGATTAAGCAAAGAAAATCATATTCCAGTTGAAACAATTGCAAAAAATATTGATTCTACTACATATGTTTTATTAACGGCTATTGGTGGGCGTACAGAGTATTTTTATAGAGATTAGTTGAATCTGGGTTTTGGATAGATATTAACTAGGGGAAATATCATAAAAGGGGAGACCGTCGTGAAGGTTTACCCATTCTACTTTATGCCTTCCCGAACAAATGCAATAGGTAGTCCAGATAAAGCAATTAATATTGGTTGATAATTATTCCATCTGACCTTAAGAGAGATTTTAATTGAATCTCTTATGGTATTTTTGTCAGGTAATTATTGGGCTTCATTCTCTAACTGTTTTTGACAAAAAACCACCCCAATAGATAGTAATAGCGAAATAAATTTTCTTACCATTAGATATTATGACTATTTTTTAGGTGAACGCACCCAAGATCGTCTTTCTTCGAAGACTTTGATTTTTAAATCTGCCCAATCATTTATAATATCTTTTAACTGTTCAGATTGTTCTGGGTGGTTTGAAAGATTCTCATCTATAACATTGAAAAGGGCATCTCTTCTTTCCTGAACTTGGCCATAAGACATAATATCTTCTTCCGCGTATTCTTCTTTTTGATGAATCATACCATCTCTTTTATGTTCAGCCTTTTCTGTTTTTTCTTTCCGGCTAGCATAGAAAGCGAGGCTGACTACAATTAGAATAATAAATAAAAACATTAATTCCATAATTTGTACCTCCTAAAATCCTATACCAGCAGGGTCAATGCCCAAAACTCCAACCCAATAAAAAATGACCATTACAACTAATACCATTATCGCTACTGGCCATCCTAAACTTGCCATCCGAATAAAATCTTTTGATTCCAATTGACCGCTCGCATAAACAATGGAACTTGCGGGTGTTCCTATGACTAGCCAATAAGCCATAGATGTTGCAATAGCCAGCCCAACTCCTACTAAGATTGGATTTGTCCCTGATGATTGAGCCATATCAAGCACTACAGGTCCAATAACAGCAACTGTTGCTCCGGCACTCATGAGATTGGTTAATGTTGCTCCAATGACACCAACTAATACAACAAGTCCAACTCCAGAGTTTAGACCCAATGGGGCTACAAGATTAATAATTTGATCTGCAAACCAACTTGATGCACCCGTTGCTTTAAAAACACTTCCAAGACTAATACAACCCGCATAAAGTATAATAACACCCCAGCTAACTTTTTCTTCATAATCTTGCCAAGATGTTAATCCAAGTATCATGTATAAAACAGCACCTGTTATGGCAACACCTCCTAAACCAAGAGAGAATCCAAGTACTTGAACCGTGAGTGATTTATCTACGATCCATCCAATAACAACCATAAGCATAACAAATGCCACTAGCCATTGTTTTTGAGTCATAGGGCCATGTTTATCTAAATCTTTTTTCAAGTCTGATACTGCACCACTTAAATCATCTACTTCAGGCTTAAATAATAATGGTAATAAAAATGACATCACAATAGACATGACGAACGTATAAAAAACACCCATTGCAATCCATTGCCCAAATGATACATCCACTCCAATATTAGATAAAAAACCTATCATAAGAGCATTCCGAGCTCCACCTGTTGGACTCATTGGGCCACCAATCATACAGCCAACAGCGATGGTAACCATTAGTAATGTTCCTAATTTGGGAGCTGGAGTTGTTTTATTTGTTAAGGTATAGAGAGCCATAGCAATAGGTACATACATAGCTGCAACTGCATGCTCGCCAACAAATGCAGTTGGGATTGCTGTCCCTAATAATATACCAATCACTATCATTCTAGTTTTTGTACCTGCTAAATTAATAACAAGCATTCCAACACGTTTATCTAAACCATATTTTACAAGAGTAGCACCTAATGCTAAGGATCCAGCAATAAACCAAACAGCATCATGAGCATAAGTGCCGACAATTGCTTTTGGGGCTGTTATTCCAAAAAAGAGTTGTACAAGCCCAATAATAAGAGCAACAGCGGGCATAGGAATAGCTTCTGTGGCAAAAAAGACAACACAGGTTGCTAATAGAGCAATTGTAATTTTGATGTGGTATGCTTTTAAAGCAAAATCAACGTTAGAATCAGTTCCGAAAATATCCTTTGCTTTCTCTAACATGGAATCTGGTAGTGGCATTACAATACCTACAAGGAAAAATAAAACTAAGCCGACCCCCAGCCACTTGAAATCAGTGGTTTTTGCAAATCCACTGGCTTTTTTTTCTGTATTTTGTTTTGGTTTGCTCATAAATATGAGTTAAAAATGGTGATTTTTTCTTTTTACTGCAAGAGGAAAGTATAAATCCCCTAAATTAGATGATTCATAGAACACATTTTATTGAAGGAAATAATAGCGTCATGAGTTGGATTGACCTTACAATTATAATCTTTTTTCTCACTGGAGTTACTGCCTATGGGATTTATTCTGGAAGATTTAATAAAACAACGGAAGATTACTTCTTAGGAGGAAGAAACCTTCCTTGGGTTGTGGCTCTTTTTTCAATTGTGGCGACAGAAACATCCGTTTTAACATTTGTTAGTGTACCAGGAATGGCATATCGTGGTGATTGGACTTTTCTACAATTAGCGATGGGTTATATCCTTGGTCGTATTTTGGTTTCATTATATTTACTTCCAAAATTCTATAATTCAGGTGTTACATCCATTTATGAAATTATTGGGAATCGTTTTTCTCCAAACGTTCAAAAAGCCGCTTCAGGTGTATTTCTAGTTACTCGTTTATTAGCCGATGGAATTAGGTATTTAGCGACAGCTGTTGTTGTTCAGGCTGTAACGGGTTGGCCCATCTGGATGGCAGTTATCCTGATTGGAATTATTACATTAATCTATACATTGTCGGGTGGGATTCGAACGGTTATGTGGATTGATAGTTTTCAATTTATCCTATATTTAGGAGGTGGATTAATTGCCATCTTTTTTAGTCTACAAGCATTGGATGGATCCATTCCAGAAATTATGGCTTCTTTGTCCAAAGCAGGGAAAACTAAAGTTTTTAATTGGGGCTGGAATTGGTTTAGTGATCCTTGGCTCTTTGGAAGTGCTTTTATTGGAGGCTCATTTTTATCATTTGCATCTCATGGAGCAGATCATATGATGGTACAAAGAGTATTAGGAACACGCAATTTGCAATCTGCTAAAAAGGCTATGATTGGAAGTGGCTTTTTTGTATTACTCCAGTTCTTTATTTTTCTTTTAGTTGGTTCTTTAATTTATCTTCAAATGGGCGGAGTAGAGATTCAAAAAGATCGAGAATTCACTATCTTTATTACCGAATATTTACCTATTGGTGTTCGAGGCTTATTATTAGCTGGAATTTTATCTGCAGCTATGTCGACACTTAGTTCATCTATTAATGCATTGGCGTCTTCAACCGTCATTGATTGGTTTGGGAAAAATGCGAGTCTTTCTCTTTCGAAATCGTTCAGTGTTTTTTGGGCTATTATTCTTATCATTATTGCATTAGTATTTGATGAAGGTGATTCAGCCATTGTTATTATTGGGCTTCAAATAGCTTCTTTTACCTATGGTGGATTGCTGGGCTTATTTATATTAACTAAGCTTAACAGAGATTTTTCATCTGTGTCCTTAATTGTTGGTTTAATTGGAAGTTTAGTGACAGTTTTTATATCAAAATCTTATGGTTTAGCTTGGACATGGTTTATAGCATTCTCCACTTTGGTTAATATAGGATTAACTCACATAGTGGATATGTTTTTCCCATCTAAAAAATAATGAAATATTTTTTCCATATATTACTAATTGCACAATGTGCTATGGGTGAATCTGATTCATCAAAATTTTTTTATTCACAGGTAATGGATATCCCAGATTTATCTTTTTTAAATCGTGTGTATTCTGGACTAGATATTTTGGAACAGATGGATTTTAAACCGTTACGTGGAAAAAATATTGGAATTTTATGTAATCAAACATCTGTGAATCACAATGGGAAACATATTTTAGATTTACTAAAACCATTTGAAGATATTGATGTATCAGTCCTTTTTTCACCAGAATATGGATTATGGGGATCGGATGATAAACGAATTATTTTAAATAGTGGGCATGAAATTGATCCTGTTCATGGAGCTAGAATTATTGATTTATTTGAGCGATATAAAGTGCCACCAAAGTGGGCCATTTCTAAACTGGATTACATAATAGTAGATATCCAAGATACGGGTGTTCGCTATTCAACATTTATGACATCTATTACTAAATTAATGGAAACAGCCAGTGATCATAAAGTGCCAGTCATGATTTTGGATCGCCCTAATCCTATCCGCGCCAATACCTTTGATGGCCCCATCCCAAGGCCGGAATATCAATCGTTTGAAGCGTACCATTTAGTGCCGATACGCCATGGGTTAACGATTGGGGAATATGCCATTCTTGTAAATGAAAATGGATGGGTTCGAGAATTGAAAAGGGTAGACCTTCATATTATTCCAATGGCCAACTATAAACGTAATATGTCTTTTGGTGATACCAAATTGCCTTGGATAAATCCAACACCATTTTTAAAAGATGTTGAATCAACACTCATGTATGCGGGTATGGATCTTTTTCGTGGAACCAATATTAATGTTGGATTTGGAACAGATAAACCCTACTTAAGATTTGGATCTCCTTGGCTATCCAACCGATATTTAAAAGAACAATTAGATAATTTAAATATGCCTGGCGTATCGTTTAAATTGCTAAAGTATAAACCAATGGGACATGAAGGTAAAAAGAAAGTCCCGCAATATGACCAATCATTCTGTAGTGGTATTGAAATACAAATTACAGATCCAGCAACCTGCAATCCCATTATAGTTGGCACATCGATCCTACTATTAATTGAACGAATTCATCCGCGAGAGTTTCAGTGGATTGGGAATGGGTATGTGGACAAATTATATGGATCAAACTTTTTTAGAATATTTGCTGCACAAAAAAAACCACCATCTCATTTACCATCCTTATGGATGCATGACATTCTAAAATTTAGCACATTTCGGAATACCTATCTTATTTATGGTAATGCCTAAAAGGTTATTGCGTCTCACCCTACTTATTATTTTGCTAAACATTTCGGTTAGTTTTAGTCATAATTATCGAACTGTTCCAGCAAATGTTTGGAGACTATCTGTTCAATCAAATTTTGAGAATTATAGTTGGAATATCCCAAATCAACCCATAAATCTCAGGGAATTAGGTCGACGATATTTTGATGATCAAACCATAGATGAAAATGGGTTTTATTCTAGTATGATGGATTTTGTTCAACTAGGAAAAACACCGTTAGATACAATTCAAACAATTGGTCAATATTTAGATAGCTTAAATCAATCAAATGGTTTTTCATTACCTGCTTTTTCAAGTGAATATTTTGACACTACCCAAGCATTAGATGTAAGTTGTGTAATATCTGAAAAAAGATCTAAAACATTAGCGACAAATACTTATATGATTGATTATGGTTTAACGGATATTTTCACTGCACATTTGTCCGTACCAATGATACAAAAGCAAACTATTTCGATTGAATATTTTGACTTGAAGAGTAATGAGATTCAAGGATTAAGTGACTTTATTTATTATCATCAAAATGCGAGAACAGACTTTGAATTATTTTTATTGTCGAATGATTATGCATCTTTATCGGCAAATGATAAGTCTAATATTCAATTAATATATAATCAATTATATTCTGAAGGTGGTGATCAATCGATGTTATGGGCATTGGATAGTGGAGAAAACCCATTGGCAAATGGATTATTTCTATCTGACTTCAACCCCACCACACAGAAAGATAGTGTTACTTATTCGGACTTATTATCTTACTATTACCCGGAATCCTATAGTGCAGCAGGACTTGGAGATATTTCTATTGGAGTATCATTTTTAATCTATGGAGATGCACCATGGTTTGGAAAGAAACCTTATGCATTTTTTGGTCATCTTTCTTCCATTCTTCCAATAGGGAAAACAGTTGATTATTACACATCTCAAAAGGATTCATCAAATAAACGATTGCAATTTTCGTCAATGTCCGTTGGCTCAGGTGTTGCATCATACCAAATTGGATTTGGGTGGAATATTAATTTAAAACATGATTTAAATCCTCGATGGTTTGGTGCAATAGATTCTAGAGTATCAATCGCAGAAAAATTACCCACCCCTATTCGGTTGCTTGGATTCGGCCATACTCATCCAGATTCAAATGTTGTATCTGTTGGCAGGGAATACAGGTTTAAACCTGGGGATGCATTGTTATTTGAGACAGGAATGGAATTATTTCCTGATGCCAAACATCGATTATCTATTCAATTTAAATATCAATATTTTTCGAAGAAACAGGATTCATTTGTAAGTTTAGATTCCGATTGGAACCAATGGATGCAATCTCATAATGGATATGATACTAAAAATCATGCAGGGCTGATTCACTTTTCTCTTTGGTTGCATAATAACCAGCCGCGATTTCAAATGGGCCCAATACCTTTCAATGCTATGATGTATTTTAGTTTACCTGCTGGTGCTAAAAATATTTGGTCTGGATTGACAGGAGGGTTTGGTTTAACATTTTATTTTCAGAAGTGGTAAAGAAATATATGAAATACGATAAAGAGATTTGGAGTTGGTCCATTTATGACTGGGCAAATTCTGCATTTTCAACAACAGTTATGGCTGGGTTTTTCCCCATCTTTTTTGAAAAATATTGGTCGAATCCAGATGATGTAATTCAAAGTACATACATGCTTGGAATGGGAAACGCTGCCGGATCGATTATTATTGCTGCATTGGCTCCTTTTTTAGGCGCCATAGCTGATCGCGGCTCTGCAAAGAAAAAGTTTTTATTTATTTTTGTGCTTATGGGTATTCTTTCGACAGGAGCTCTCTGGATGGTGGCACAAGGGCAGTGGGATATGGCCATGTTTCTTTATATTATTGCAACCGTTGGATTTATGGGAAGTAACATATTTTATGATTCTTTACTGCCATCTATTTCGACTAATAAAACAGTGGATTCAGTTTCATCTCTTGGATATGCTTTAGGATATATTGGTGGTGGGCTCCTTTTCCTCGTTAATGTTTTAATGTATCAAAATCCAGATTGGTTTGGAATAGCAGATCAACCTACAGCTATTAAATTATCTTTTTTATCTGTTGCTATTTGGTGGGGAATCTTTACCATTCCAATTTTCCTTTTTGTTCAAGAGCCAAAAAATCCTAATGCTACACCGCTTGGAAAAGCAGTATTTCAAGGATGGGGTCAGCTAAAAATCACCTTGTCACATATTCGATCTCTTAAAGTAACAGGACTGTTTCTTATGGCATATTGGCTTTATATAGATGGAGTTGACACTATAATTAAAATGGCTGTCAAAATGGGATCCACACTTGGTTTTGGGACAACCACTCTCATTGCTGCATTACTCATGGTTCAATTCATTGCGTTCCCAGCGGCGTTAGCTTATAATTGGTTTGCCAGTAAAATTGGAACAAAAAAGGCTGTCCAAATTGCCATTGGCGGATATGCTGCTGGAACGATTCTTGGTACATTTATGACGAGTGAATTACACTTTTTTGGATTAGCTGCTTTAATTGGAATATTCCAAGGTGGTATCCAAGCATTAAGTCGGAGTTTATTTGCTAGGTTAATTCCAAAAGGGAAGGAAGCAGAATTTTACGGATTCTATAATATGCTAGGGAAATTTGCCGCTGTCATTGGTCCCGTCTTAATGGGTTGGGTTACACTTGTGACTGAAAATGCTCGATTTGGTATTTTTTCCATTACAATATTATTTATAGCCGGTAGCTATTTATTATCAAAAGTTGATATGGAAAAAGGAGAAAAAATGGCAAAGGAGTTTAGCCATATTTAGCCACTGATTTTCATAATTCGAAAAAGTTTGCCTTAAAAAAGGTTCTATACTTATATTTTAGAGAGAATAAGCCTTGTTGATATGGCGTGCTCTTCAGAGAAAAATGTTTTTCTCGAGGGTTAATCAACAGGGCTTATTTGTTTTATTGTTGTAAATTCAACTACACATTTTATGAAATATTCTGCAAAATACTCCCAACTCGTCATGCCACAGGATACAAATATTCTTGGGACACTTTTCGGGGGAAAAATGATTTCTTGGATGGATATAGCTGCAGCCAAAGCAGCGCATCGATGTTTAATAGATGTGTCGGCCGATTCCATTGTAACACGAGCAATGGAAACTATTGAATTTCAAGAAGCAGTAGAAATGGGTGAATGGGTCAATTTAGAGAGTGTAGTTGTTTCTGTTGGTAAAACTTCTTTTAAAATAAAAGTAGAAGCCTATGCAGAGCGAATAGGCGGAGAAAAACGTTTAGCATGTTCTGGAATTTTTACAATGGTATCTGTCTGTAAAAATGAAGACGGAACTTTTAAAAGTGTGGCGCATGGCTTAAATCTATCATAATTTAACAAAGACCTTTATAATACCTACAGTGTAAAGGAAATAATATTTCTTCATGTGTATTTGGGATTGCTAGGGCATCTAATAAGAAAGGAATTACACTCATGTCTGACCAAATTTATTCACCATCGAATGCATTTTCTGAAAAAGCTTTGGTGTCGTCGATGAATGATTATCGGAATCTTTATAATAATTCGATAAAATATCCGGAAGCCTTTTGGGCTGAAGTGGCTGATCGTATTACATGGACCAAAAAATGGGACAATGTGCGGGACTTCGACTTTGTCAAAGGGCAGATCAAATGGTACGAAGGTGGAAAACTGAATGTAAGCTACAATTGCTTGGACCGTCATGTTGAAGATGGCCATGGAAATCAAACGGCTTTAATTTGGGAAGGGAATAATCCTGAAGAAGATGAAACATATACTTTTAACGAATTATTACATGAAGTCCAAAAATTTGCTAATGTTCTTAAAGGGCTAGGCGTAGAGAAAGGTGATCGCGTATGTATGTATATGCAAATGATTCCCCAACTTCCAGTGGCTATGTTAGCTTGTGCGCGAATTGGGGCAGTTCATTCCATTGTATTTGGTGCGTTTAGTGCTGAATCATTGCGAGATAGAATTAATGATTCATCCTGTAAAATTTTGATTACACAAGATACAGGTGTTCGCGGAACAAAATTAAATATCCCCATGAAAAGTAATGCAGATAAAGCTGTGGCAGAAACGCCATCCATTCAGCATGTAGTTGTTGTGCAACGTACTGGAGAATCTGTGGATATGACCGAAGGAAGAGATACTTGGTGGCACGAATCTATGGCTTCCGCTGATGCAGTCTGCAAACCAGTTGAAATGGATGCAGAAGATCCACTTTTCATTTTATATACATCTGGTTCAACGGGCCAGCCTAAAGGTGTATTACATACAACAGGCGGATATTTGGTCTATACTTCCTATACCCATGAAAAAATCTTCGATTATAAAGAAGGAGATATTTATTGGTGTACAGCCGACATTGGTTGGATAACGGGTCATTCCTACATTGTGTATGGACCATTAGCCAATCGAGCTACAACCGTCATGTTTGAAGGTGTGCCAAATTTCCCTGATTATGGTCGTTTCTGGGATGTCGTGGATAAACATAAAATCAATCAATTCTACACCGCGCCTACAGCTTTACGTGCATTAATGAAAGAGGGGAATGATCATGTTACATCACGGGACTTATCTTCTTTAAGATTACTTGGATCTGTGGGTGAACCGATCAAAGAACCAGAATGGAAATGGTATCATGAAATAATAGGGAAAGGGACATGTCCGATTGTAGATACATGGTGGCAGACAGAAACCGGTGGCATTATGCTTACTCCATTGCCAGGTGCAACACCATTAAAACCCGGATCAGCAACTTTCCCATATTTTGGCATTGAGCCAGTATTACTCACAGAAGAAGGACAAGAAATAGATGGAAATAATGTAGCCGGTTTATTGGCAATAAAAACATCCTGGCCCGGACAAATGCGAACCATTTATGGCGATCATGATCGTTTTATACAAACATACTTTGCCATGTATCCTGGATATTATTTTACAGGAGATGGTGCTCGTCGAGATAAGGATGGATATTACTGGATTACTGGACGTGTGGATGATGTATTGAATGTATCTGGTCATCGGATTGGGACTGCAGAAGTAGAAGGTTCTATCGGAAAAGCCATAGGTGTGGCAGAAGCAGCTGTAGTTGGTTTCCAGCATGTTATTAAAGGGCAAGGCATTTATGCTTATGTTACCCTCATGACGGGTGTGGATGAAAGTGATGATATTAAAGCATCTATATTGGCTTCAGTTACAAAAGAGATTGGACCCCATTCTAAACCGGATGTGATTCAATTTACACCTGCATTGCCGAAAACACGTTCCGGGAAAATCATGCGAAGAATTCTTCGAAAAATCGCAGAAAATGAATTAGATAGTATGGGAGATATTTCTACTTTGGCTGACCCAAGTATTGTGCAAAAATTAATCAAAACACGCCCAGCTATTTAAATTGTTTCATGAATTAATGGAGACTCAGACCTTTTTGGGATGAGCCACCATTATTTATATAAACACTTTTCTCTTTTTTGAAAGATAACGAACTGGTCGTCCTTATCCAAAGTGTATACAATTGATGAGACTGATGGATCAATATATCTTTTTGGCGTATCTGTGTCTGTGGCTCAAGAACTCATCCATAAATATTTATTCACAAACCATCCACGAATAACAATTGAATGCATTAAGAGGAAAAAGTAATTTCCTTAGCAAGTTTTAAACTTAAAAAGAAAGAAATCAATCATGTCGTATGTATCAAACGTAACTCAATCCAATGAAGCTTGGCTAAATAATGAAAAAACATTTATTGTATTAGGCCAATTTCAAGATGAACCTGTATCAGTTCAGGCTGATGCTATTAGTGCCCAATTAAATGCCGCTTTAAAATTAGGGGATTTCAAAGGGAAAACAGGCGAAAATAGAACCTTTTATTTAGGTGGAAAAACCATTGTTGTAACAGGATTAGGCAAAAAAGATAAATTTGATGCAGATGCAGCGCGTAAAGCTGCCGGACAAGCGTGCCGAATTGCTATTAGCCGTAAAGTCAATAACATTGCAATTGAATGTTTTGGGGGTGAAGAATATTCGCAAGCTATTGGTGAAGGTGTTACCCTAGGGAGTTATCAATTTTTAGATTATAAAACAAAAAAGAAAGATACATTTGAGCTGAGTTCGGTGACAGTCTTAGGTGGCGAAAAGGATGATATCCAAAAAGGAGCCACGATAGGTTCGAGTGTATGTTTTTCTCGTGATTTAGGTAATCATCCTGGAAATACATCCACACCAACCCATTTAGCAAATGTTGCACAATCCATTGCAAAAGAAGGAAACATGTCTATTACTGTTTTTGAACGAGAAGAATTCACAGAAATGGGAATGGGTGGATTAGCTGGAGTTGCTCAAGGAACAGATGAACCGCCTAAATTTATCATTTTGGAATATTATGGTGCCGAAGATAAAGATGAAAAACCAAAAGTCCTTGTTGGGAAAGGGCTTACCTTTGATGCAGGCGGAATATCGATTAAGCCGGGCGCAAGTATGGATGAAATGAAATATGACATGTGTGGGTCAGCAACTGTTTTAGGTGTAATGCATGCCATTGCATCTTTAAAACCAAAAATTAATGTAGTCATGATTGTGCCATCCACAGAAAATTTACTTGGAGCAAAGGCTTATAAACCGGGTGATATATTAACCGCATACAATGGGAAAACGATTGAAGTATTAAATACAGATGCAGAAGGGCGACTCATTCTTGCAGATGGTTTATCCTATGCAAGCAAACATTATGATCCCGAATTCATTTTAGATTTTGCCACATTAACGGGTGCTATTTTATTCGCATTAGGCCATGAAGCCACTGGTGTGATGGGAACAAATAATGCATTAATGGATCAAGTGAAAGCATCTTCTAAAAATACGGGCGAAAAAGTTTGGGGTTTCCCGCTTTGGCCAGAATATTGCAAACAAATTAAATCAGATATTGCAGACGTAAAAAATATGGGTGCACCCCGTCAAGCTGGATCCATAGCCGCTGGCGCCTTTTTGAAAGAATTTGTTGGGAAAGATATTCCATGGATTCATTTTGATATTGCTGGAACTGCTTGGGGTGGGAAACCTACCAGTATTGATCCAAAAGGGAGTGCAACAGGATGGGGTGTTCGACTTGTCCTAGATTTGTTGAATGTCTAAGTCTCTCATAAAAAAACAAATAATATTTGGGCTATTCCAAATATTGGGTATTCCTTTTTTATGCTCGACTCTCTTTGCTGGTCACAGCATTACAATTGATGGACAATTTCAAGATTGGGATAATGTGAATGTAGCTTATGCGGATGGGCAAACAGATGGCATGAGTGCTGATTTTGCTGATATTAAAATCACCTATGATATGGACTTTTTATTCATTTATTTTTCATTTCACGATGGCGAATTTCTTTTGCAAGATGGAAATACTTTCAATCTGTATATAGATAGTGACAATAATCCTGAAACTGGATTAGAGAAAAATGGTATTGGAGCTGAATTACATTGGGTATTTGGTCAACGACAAGGAACGTGGCATAGCAATGGAAATCAAATATCCATTTGGCAAAATGATATTACATTAAGAACGGGCCCAACAATTACTTCCAATGAATTTGAAATAGCCATATCACGATATTGTGATGTATTTGGTGGAGAAATTGTTGAAGGAAATCTCATTATTGAAGAAGTATCGTCAAATTCCGATACCGTTCCCAATGAGTCCGGTGGTATTTATTTTTCTATTGGTGAAGATGCCGTCCCGTATCCCGAACCCATTCCATTTGAACGACGTCATGAAAATGATATTCGTATTCTGTCTTACAATACATTACACACCGGCATTGTGGAGCCTGATCGCCAACCCCATTTTGAACGGATTATTAAAGCCATAGATCCGGACATTATTGCATTACAAGAACATAGTGAATGGGATGAAATTGAAGATATTATTCAATCATGGTTTCCAGAAGATAATTGGACTGCCAGTTGGACGTATCGTGATTTAATTGTTCTATCACGATTCCCACTTATCAATGATGCAAATCTGATTAGTTCTGAACGGTCCATGTGTGCATTACTCGACACAGAAAATGAAATGGGACACAATCTTTTAATCATGAATTCTCATTTATCCTGTTGCGATAATGATGAAGCGCGCCAACAACAAGTGGACGAATTTGCATCCGTTTGGCGTGATTGGAGACTTGGCGGTAATGGGCCATTCCCATTAGAAGCAGAAACACCTTTTATTCATGTAGGCGATTTTAATTTTGTGGGGCAAAAGCAACAAGTAATAACATTGCGAGATGGAGATATTCTGGATGAAAGTACTTATGGTGCAGATTATCCGCCTGATTGGGATGAGTCATCCATTATTGATTTATTTTCCAGACATACTGAAAAACGAATGGGATATACTTGGAGAAGTGATGGAAGTTCCTTTAATCCAGGTAAATTGGATTATATCTTTTATTCAGATGCAACAATCGATTCAGGGCGGCATTTTGTGGTGAATACATTAGCTATGAGTCCGGAAACGTTAGCTGAAAATGGATTGGAATGGAATGATACTCAAGAAGCGTCTGATCATTTACCGCGGGTTTTTGATATTTCTCTTAATCCCAATGCAAGTATTGGACATGAAGAAGGTTCTCCGGCTGAATTTATTATAATGGCTAATTATCCAAATCCATTTAATCCTATAACGACCATTTCACTCACCATTAATAATCCTATTCAGAATGGTTCAATGGATATTATTGATATGAATGGACGAATTGTAGATCACATGTGGTCTGGAAACCTAATATCAGGTTCACATACATTTAAGTGGGACGGACAGATAAAATCTAGTGGCATATATTTCGCTCGATTACATGGAAATGGAATAAGCCGAACCCACAAAATGATTTTACTAAAATAGCTGTGTTTCACTTTTCCCTTTTGCAAGAAATCTTGTAGGTTTACCCATGACTACATCTTTAGGAATGATTCTTTTTATCATAGGTTTTGCCGGTGGTGCCGGAGTGATTTGGTTTCTCAGACAAAAAGAAATCGATAATATTCAATCAAATACAGAACAAATGAAGGATGCTTTCGGAAATTTATCCAAAGAAGCCTTGGGCGAAGTTCAAAATACGTTTATGGAATTAGCCAAAAATCAATTGGAATCCCATTTAAAATCATCTGATGATCAATTAGATAATAAAAAGAAACTTATTGATTCATCTTTGAAAGAATTGAAAGACCAGTTGGAAAACTTGAATAAGCGAACTGGCGAACTCAAAGGTCAGATGGAACAATCTCAATCCGGGATTTCCCAATTAGCAGATTCTACATCCCAGTTGCGTCAAATATTATCTAGTTCTCAAGCTCGTGGTCAATGGGGAGAACGGATGGTGGAAGATATCTTGAATTTCATTGGTCTTGCAGAAGGGATCAATTACAGTAAACAATCACAATCCGGTTCAGACCGTCCCGATTTCACCTTTTTCCTTCCGGATGAAAAAATTATCAATATGGATGTCAAATTTCCATTGGCACATTATGAAAAATTTATTGCTGCTGATAGCGACATAGAAAAAGAATCGGAAAAAAAGGCTTTTCTTAGAGATGTACGTGAACGTGTGAAAGAAGTGGCCAAAAGAACTTACATCAATACAGAAGGTGGAACAGTTGATTATGTGTTGCTCTTTATTCCAAATGAAAGTATTTATGCTTTCCTAAACCAGGAAGACCATGATTTAATCGACTTCTCTCTTGAAAAGAAAATTTTACTCTGTTCACCCATTACTCTTTATGCAATCTTATCATTAATTCGCCAAGCAGTTTCCAATTTTGCCATGGAACAGAAAGCAGGTGAAATGCAGGCTCAGGTAGGGAAATTCAGAGAACAATGGACAAAATTTATAGAAAAATTGGAATCTTTGGGAAAAACATTAGGTACAGCGACAACCCATTATGAATCTTTGACAGGGCCACGATTACGAGCTTTGGAAAAGCCCATGGATAAAATAAATGAACTTCAATTAGGACAAGATAAAACTAGGAAAGAAATAGAAGAATGAAACGAAATATGATTTCAATAATATTTACTTTAATGATGTTGTCAAATTGTGTAGATCCACCAGAATATAACGATGGGTTGCTTGAGAATATTCCGGCTATTGTCAATGAAACAGATTTTTTTTCATTAGCCTTAAAAGGAGAAAAAATTACGTCTGAAGAATCATGGGATTTAAGCATGATTCCTGATTCTAATGCAATCCTTCATACCACTTTGCGTGTAGATTATACAGGCAAAGCATCAGATTCTTCTTTTATCAATCTCATGACGGAATCAGATACTGTATTAATGGCATTTTTGGTCAGTAGTAGTGGTTCGGTCATTTTTGATGATACATTAGCTCAATGGACAAAGTACCCGCAGAAAGTGACTTTTAATGCAAATGCCTTTTCCGGTTCGTTGGACTATCAAATTATTAAAAAATAATTTGGGTTTTTATAAGGGGTAAATCTTCCATTCTATATGATTTATCTTATTACAATTTCCATTTATCTTTTTACACTCATTGGATTAGGTGTTTATAAATCTTGGAAAATAAAAACACAATCTGATTTTTCTGTTGCAGGTCGTTCATTAACACCATGGGTGTTGGTTGGAACCATGTTAGCCACTTGGATTGGAACTGGGTCCATCCTAGGAAATGCTGGGAAAGCCTATCAAACGGGATTAGCTGCACTCATGTTACCCATGGGCGGTGTGTTTGGCATTATCATTTTGACACAGATTGCAGGAAAAGTAAGAGCATTTGAAAAGTTTACGGTTCCAGAAATCATTGGCGACCGATATGGATCGAAGGCACGAATTTTAAGTGTAATCGCTTTAGTCATAGCTTATATGGTGATTGTGAGTTATCAATTCAATGCAGGGGGAGCAGTCCTCAAAACTGTATTGCAGGATGGTCATGGAAATCCACTCATTACAGTTCAAACTGGAACCATCATTGCAGCCATATTTATTATTGCGTATACCATGTTGGCTGGACTTGTAAGTGTAGCGTATACTGACGTTGCCAACGGTATTATTATGACACTTGCTTTAGCCATAGCTTTTCCCATTTTTTGGTTGAAAGCTGGCGGATGGAGTGGAATGGAATATTCTTTTGGTCAAATGGAGAAGCCAGAGCATATGCAATTTTGGGGCGTATATTCAGGGATGGATATTTTGAATTTTTGTTTACCACCTTTTTTATTGGTTCTGGGCGATGCCAATATGTATCAACGGTTTTTTGCAAGTAAAGATGCAAAAGGAGCGAAAAAAGCTACAACCGTATTGGTTGTTGTTATTGCTATTATTGAAATATTGATTATTGCTTCTGCGTGGGTGAGTTCAAGTTTAATCCCAGACGCCGTAAATGGGCGGCATGTTTTAATCTATGCAGCTCATTCTTTTCTGCCACCATTCATTGGTGCTATTATGATGACTACAATTGTGGGTATCATAATTTCAACCGCTGATTCTTATTTATTAGTTCCTGCAACAACATTAATGAGAGATATTTATCAAACATATATCAACCCCAAAGTGAGTGAAACGAAAGCTGTTCTATTAAGCCGACTTCTTGTTTTAGGGTTAGGCATTTTAGCTTATATTGTATCTTTGGGCTTTGCAAAATCAGAAGGATTCTTTGAACGTGCATTATATGCATATACAATTTATGGAGCGGCTATTACCCCTGCATTAGTGGCAGCATTATTTTGGGAAAGGGCATCGTCAATGGGTGCAATTGCATCTATTATTTCTGGGACCGTTATGACATTATTATGGAAAGAGGTGTCGTTTTTTCAAACAATATTACCCAATGGCATGTATCAATCGATTGATGAAGTATTGCCTGCGATTCTTGTTTCAATTATTGCGTTAGTTGGTGGAAGTATATTATACCCGAATAAGCGTTAACGATTCTTTTTGGAATGAAGATTTTCCGGATCAATATTCCGTCGATAATATTCGAATGTATGGCCTGTTCCTTGCCAATTTTCCACACGATTAATTATTTTAATATCCCCACTGAATTTGGAAGAAATACCTAATTTAACATGACCCGTTACGAACTGAAGTGTTCCCTGTTTTTTAGCCCAATTCAAATAAACACGCTTTAACATTTTAGCATATCCATTTCCTTTGAATTTGGATTTAATAACAAAAGCATAAGTATATAATGTATTTAATTGCCCAAAGTTTGGATCAACCCGTGCCCAAGATTCTTTATTCAATGCTTCCAATTGAACACCAATAATATAACCAATAATTTCACCACGATATCTTGCAATAAAGGGAAGAGACCCTTTTCGATTAAAATAGCGTTGAATTGTGCCATGAGTAAGAATTGCAGGTTTACCAAAATCTTCCGCAAGAGCTTCGGAAATATGGATTAATGCAGGGTAATCATTGAGCCCAACCGATTCAATATATTCGATTTGAAAAACCCCACTGGATGCAATAATCCGAGTTTTGGATACCTTACCTGGTTGTAATGTGGGCTCAGCCATATATAAAAATTACGGACAAAACTTTATTCGAATCTTTCCCTATTTCTTATTAGGTCACTTTTTTTTATCTCGGTAAATTGTATATCTATGATTTCTTTTAATCAAAGATTACAAAACAGAATAAACCATATCCAATCTTGGCTGTGTGTCGGGATTGATGTGGCACCCGAACGCTTTCCCACTTCGGAATCATCCTTGGATGAAATGAAGGATCATGCGGAAAAAATTGTAAATGCCACGGCTGATTTAACTGTGGCTTATAAACCTAATTTCGCCTTCTTTGAGCGTTGGGGAAGTGCAGGGTTTGATTGGTTGAAGGAATTAGTGAAATTGATTCCAGATGGGCCCCTATTAATTGCTGATGCTAAACGTGGAGATATTGGAAGTACTGCAGAACAATATGTAAAAAGTATATTTGATTATTTTGGATTTGATGCAGTTACACTAAGTCCTTATATGGGAAGTGATTCAATCCAGCCATTTATTAATAATCCTGAAAAAGGAGCTTTTATTTTAACAAGGACATCTAATCCATCTGCCAAAGATATTCAAAATATGGCAATCGATTCTGAACCATTATTTATGAAAGTATCACAATGGGCGACTACTTTAAATTTAAACGAGAATGTAGGATTAGTCGTAGGAGCTACAGCCCTAGATGAATTAAAAATGATTCGAGATGCAACACCTAACTTACCATTTCTTATTCCTGGTATTGGAGCACAAGGCGGAGACCTAGAAACAAGTATGAAAGTTGGGAACCAAAAGGGCATTGGCCTCATTAATGTTTCAAGGGGAATCAATTTTGCAGGAGATTTAAGTGAAAAATCTATTCGACTAGCAGCAAAATCTTATGTAGAAAAAATGCAAACTATTATGGAATCATGAAAAAAGACGATATAATAAAAATATTTGAATCAACTGAAGCATTATTATCTGGCCACTTTGTTTTAACATCTGGTCGACATAGTGCTTCCTATTTTCAATGTGCAAAAGTGTTGCAGTATCCTGAATATTTAACCATGTTTGCATTGGAAATTGCGGACAATTTTGAAATGGAAAATGTAGACGTTGTTTTATCGCCGGCAGTGGGTGGAATTGTATTAGGTACTGAGGTGGGTCGCCAATTAGGCGTAAGAACAATTTTTACGGAACGAAAAAATGGTAAAATGGTATTAAGACGCGGATTTAATATTGAAAATAAAGAGCGAATTCTGGTTGTAGAAGATGTGGTTACGACTGGTGGCTCCGTAAAAGAAGCGATTGAATTAGCAAAAAATGAAGATGGCATTGTTGTTGGTGCTGGAATTTTAGTGGATAGGAGTAACGGAAATGTGAATATTCATTCTAATCAATATGCCATAACAACTATGGAAAGTGAAAGCTTTCATCCTAATAATGTGCCAGATAAATTGGCCATTATCCCAATACAGAAACCAGGGAGTAGATATATCGTATGAAAAAGAACTTAATTTTATTGAGTATTTTATTAACCTTAACAGTGAGTTGTAGTATGAATAATAAAGAAGAAGTTGCAGTAATATCCACAAAATTTGGTGATATTGTTGTTGAATTTTTTGATCAAGCAGCACCTAAACATGTGGAAAGTTTTAAACTTCACGTACAAAACGGTTATTTTGATAATTCAATTTTTCATCGTGTCATTCCAGGATTTGTTATCCAGGGTGGCGATCCAAATAGTAAATCAGAAGATCGAACAATGCACGGTATGGGAGGACATGCAGCTAAATATTTCGGGATAGGGAATGAAGCAGATTCAACATCATGGATGTTACCTGCAGAATTCAATGATAGTTTGCATACACGTGGAATTCTTTCAATGGCAAGAGCGCAAGATCCAAATAGTGGCGGAAGTCAATTTTTTGTCTGTGTAGCGGATGTACCCCAACTAGACCATCAGTATACTGTTTTTGGTAGAGTGGTCCAAGGGATGGAATTTGTAGATATGATTGTGAATTCTCCTAGAGATGGACGAGATAATCCACATGAACGTGTTGAAATGACAGCTAAAATGTCCACGAAAGGCAAAGTGCTGGATTAAATGACTCGTCCAACTATTGGACTAGCATTAGGCGGTGGCGGCGGCAGAGGCGCCGCCCACATTGGTGTTCTTCGCGTTCTGCACGATGAACATATTCCAATCGATCAAATGGCTGGAACAAGTGCTGGTGCAATTATTGGAACAATGTATTCTGCAACATTAGATATACAATGGGTCGAAAATAGATTTCGTGAATTCCTAGAGTCTGGCGTATTGGATAAGTTTGAGAAAAGATCTCTGCTAGCTGACAGAAGTCCAGATACCCTTTTCTCTCAAGTCGCTAAAAAAGTGAAAGATCATTATGTTATTATGATGGGTTTAAACCGAGTATCATTACTTAAAAAGGATAAAATGGAAGAAGCACTATCCTTTTTAATCCCGGTTGATTCCTTTGAAGCATTAAAAATTCCCATGCATATTATGGCTACAGACCTTCAATCAACGGAAAGTATTGTTTATTCGAAAGGAGATGTGCTTGAAGCAATTGTGCAAAGTTCTACAATACCAGGATTTATAGAACCAACCATTTCACATGATCAAATGTTAGTTGATGGAGGTGTAAGTATGCCTATCCCTGTACCCGTTTTACAACCAATGGTAGACATTACAATAGCCATAGATATATCTCGTAGAGATTTAGAAGAGCTCAAAGATCCAAATATGATTGATATAATGAAACGATCCGAAACTATTACTTCATTAGCATTAAAAACGAAATTGGCTTCAGATGCAGATATTCTTATTCGCCCGGATGTACTTGGGCTCCATTGGTCAGAATTCAATCAATTTGATCAATTGTTCGAAAATGGCCAAAAAGCAGCAAAAGATGTACTTGATGAATTCAATCAATTATATAAGAAACGAAATAGTTTATCATTTAAAATAAAAAATTGGTTCAATCAGCCGCCGCAAGCATAATTAGAAAGAAAAAGTTTACAATGAAATATTTTCAATTGATTATCCCCATGTTGAGTTTTCTTTGGGGACAAATTCAAAATCCTGCAACAATTACAGCTACAATTAATGATATAGCCCGAGCAGGAGAAATTGTTAAAATGGACATTACTTTACATGCAGAAGATGAATGGCATATTTATTCCATTTATGAATCGGCGGAAGGTCCACTTCAAACAGCTATAGAAATATATGGGAATGCCATTTCAGAAACTAAACCCGTTCAGGAACCAGAGCCACATCATGCATACGATTCTGGGTTTGATACAGAAACATATTTCCATGAAGGAACGACCACTTTTACAACAGAATTCAAACTAAGAAAATCAATCACACCGGGCGAATATGAAATATCAGCTGATGTGTTTTATCAAATTTGTAATGCTCAGATTTGTTATCCTCCCACCACAAAAACTGCAACTGCCACACTGATTGTAGAAGATGGCCAAGCGAGATATGAAAATCTTACATTTAGTCAAGATGATGTGATACAAGACAAAGGTGACTCAGGTTTTTCTCTTTGGGGATTATTTTTATTAGCTATTGGCGGAGCTATGCTTTCATGGATAATGCCGTGCGTATATCCTATGTTACCTATTATTATTTCATTTTTTGGAAAACATGCTGAAGAAAAAGATTCAAGTAGAGTTACAGTAGCATCCTTTTATGGATTGGGTATTATTGGAACATTCGTTTTTACTGGTTTGGTTGTGGGTGGTTTGTCATATGGTGTAGCAGATATTGCAACTAAAACAAGTTATGCAAATCTTGGAAATATAATTGCAACAAATCCTTGGGTAAACTTGGCTTTAGGTGTTGTATTTATCTTTTTTGCCTTATGGATGTTCGGTGCTATCAATATTATTCCACCAGGTTGGCTTGTTAATAAAACGGATAAAGCTGGGCGTACTTCAAAAAGTACATTTGTAGGTGCTTTTTTCCTCGGAGTAGCGTTTGCAATTACATCATTTTCCTGTACGGTTCCCGTTGTAGGATCTCTTTTAGTCGTGGCAGCCACTGGAACTGCTGGGGCAATTATGACCAGTTTATTTGGAATGTTAGTTTATGGAGTGGTTTTTGCTGTGCCATTTGTTGCGTTATCCTTATTCCCATCTGCCATATCTAAAATGCCAAATTCTGGATACTGGATGGAAACGATGAAAATAATTTTTGGGTTTATCGAATTGGCTGCAGCGATCAAATTTTTATGGGTTCCTGATATGCAATGGAATATCGGGTTATTACCACGAAATATCGTTTTAGGTCTTTTCCTCATTGTCGGGTTAGCCTTAATCGCATATTTATTAGGGTTTTATACCATCGGACAAGGGGAGAAAAAGAATCCATTTCAAGTAGCAAAAAGCCGATATGTAGGTGTAGGGCTTACTGTCATTATTCTTTGGCCCATTTATACATCCATGATGGCTGCTCCAACATATCATGCGGATGGACTTCCACGTATTGTTGATGAAATCATCGAAGCATTAGTACCTCCATCACCAAGTGAAGATGAAATTGCACAAGCAGAAGGATGGTTTGTCGATGATTATAAGGGCGCTCTTCAAATGGCTCAGGAAAAGGGATTACCGCTTTTTGTAGATTTTACTGGAATATATTGTGCCAATTGCCGCGTAATGGAAAGACGCGTATTTCCAAAAAATGAAGTAAAAAAACGATTCGAAAAAATGGTACTCGTTCGACTTTATGTAGATAAAAATACGGATTTAAGTAAAACATTTGCCCAAATGCAATTTGAAAGATATCAGGTTGCAAGTCAACCCTATTACGTAATCTTAGATCCCAAAGATGAATCTACTCTTTCCGCTGAAGGTGGTTACATTCCTGATAAGTTTGTAGATTTTTTAGACCAGGGCTTAAAAGAATTTTCAAATAAAGATAAATAATTCAATTTTCAATAAGGAAATCATAATGAATGACATAAAAAAAATATTAGCTATCATATTGATTAGCATTGTAACCCTTGCAGTTGGGTGTAGCCAGAAGAGCAATAGTCCACCTGAAAAATTTGTTAAAAAATCAGTACAACCCAAACAGCCAAAACTACCTGCCAATGCTGTAAAAGCACCTGATTTTACTTTATCTAAATTAGATGGATCGTGGTTTAAATTAAGTGATTTTAAAGGAAAAGTTATTATGCTCAACTTTTGGGGTACTTGGTGTCCACCATGTAGGAGAGAAATTCCAGACTTCGTTAATTTGATGGAAAAATACAACAATGATGGTTTAGAAATTGTTGGTGTAACACTTACATCGGGAAGTGCGGATAAAATTCAAAAATTTGTCAATGCAAATAAGATGAATTATACTCTTTTAACAGATATTGATAATAATGAAACACAAGCTGTTACGGCTCGTTATGGTGAAGTGACAGGGAAAAGAATTAATGGTATCCCAACCACATTTATCATAGATAGAAATGGTTATATTGTTAAGCGATATGTTGGACCCAGATCCGAATCCTTTTTCTATAACGATTTAAAACCTTATCTTTAGTCTAAAAAGAAATACAATGCAACAATACTACGGTTGGATGAATACGTCAATTTTCCTTGCATTTTCATTGCTTTGGGGGCAATCCTATTGGCAACAAGATGTTCATACAAAAATGAATGTTGAACTTCGGCATCCTGCTCAAGAATTGCATAGTAATTCTGAAATTGTGTATATCAATCAATCTCCAGATGAATTAAATGAAATATATATGCATTTATATCCAAATGCTTTTCAGATTGGATCTGTCAAATATAGGGAATATCTAGGAGGACAAGGGAGCCCTTGGAGAGCAAAAATGTTCAAAAGTGGGTTAAAAGGTTATGAGAGCAAAATTGATGTTTCCCATTTCCAAATCACGTCCAAGAATGAAAATAAATTAGATACAATGATAATTGATGATACCATCCTGAAAGCAACATTAAACTCCCCTTTATTTCCAGGAGATTCTATTACAATTTATTTAGATTGGGTTCATCATGTTGGGAAAATGGCAGAACGTGCAGGATTTGTGGATGGGCAATACAATATGGCGCAGTGGTATCCAAAGATGGTGGTGTATGATGAGAATGGTTGGCATAATGATCCATTTCATGCATCGGGTGAATTCTACGGAGAATTTGGTTCATTTGATGTGACCTTGAATGTTCCCACCAGTTACATTGTAGGAGCAACAGGAACTGTTGTTTCAGGTGACCCCGGATGGGAATCTGTCCGAGTAGATACTTCCATTGATTATAATGTATGGCTTGATATTTTTAATGAAGACCAAGCAGATATCGATTCAACGCAAAGACGGGAGGTTCGATTTGTTGCTGACAATGTTCATGATTTTGCTTGGGTTGCATCGGAAGATTATCTATACGAGTCCGGCGAAGTGTTGGGAACTGAATTACATGTTTTATATAACGCTTCTAGAGGTGAAAATTGGACAAAAAAAGTTCTAGCAAAATCTATCCAAGCTGTGGAATGGTTATCAGATAAATTTGGGTCTTATCCTTATCCACAAATCACAATAACAGACCGGTTAAGAAGTGGTGGTATGGAATATCCAATGCTAGTCATGAATGGAAGTGATAGAGAAAGTTTAATTGTTCATGAAATAGGACATATTTGGTTTTATGGTATCATTGGTAATAATGAAGTAGATGAAGCATGGTTGGATGAAGGATTTACCACATTTCAAACCGCATGGTATATGCAACATTATTATGAAGGTGGAAATGACCAATCAAATCAAAGTGATTGGATGAAAAAATATGGAAAAATGACAGACCAAATCGATAGAGGTCATTGGTCCATGATCAGGTATATAACAAGTGGAGATGATGAGCCAATCTCTCGATCGTCCTATCGATTCAAAACCGGAAATGGATATCGATATAATGCTTATAGCAAGCCAGCCCAAATGCATCGAGAATTATTATATCTTTTAGGTGAAGAAGCATATTTAAAGGGCATGCAACTGTATTATAAAACATGGAAATTGAAGCATACTAATGAACAAAGGTTTAGAGAAATTATGTCAGAATCATCAGGGAAAAAATTAGATTGGTTTTTTGACCCATGGCTTCATGATACTCGTATATTAGACTATAGCATCGAATCATTTAATAAATCCAATAATTCGAATGGAAATTGAGATATTGAATTGGTCCTTAAACAAAATGGGAATCGTTTCATGCCACTTGATATTGAAACGATCCTAGAGAATGGGGAAAGTCATTATCTACGATGGGAAGATCATCTTTGGCGATATAGTGACACATTAAAATATCAAGTTTCATCTTTTCCAAATGAAGTAATTATCGATCCTAGTAATACATTATTAGATATTGATCGTCGAAACAATTTTGCATCATCTATGCCGACTGAATGGCTAGTGGATTTGCATGAGAATACATATCAGCCTATTGATGCGTATGTTGGGAAATGGATGCCATCTATTCAATACAATGAAATGGATAAATGGATTACAGGATTATATTTAGATAAATCATATAATTTGTATGAAAATACATCCGGTTATGTTGGTTATGCTACAGGCTCGAAAAAGGGATATGGATCAATCGAAGGATGGAGACGTCTAATATATTTACCTTCTCACGCATCTATTGGAGGGCGCTATTCAACACTTCCGGGCTTAAATGAAATTCAATCTTATATGAAATGGTCTGTCCGTCCAAAAAACTTTATTCCATTTTATCAAAATATGACACTTGGATTTAGAATCACTGAAGCAAACGATAGTTCTAGGACACATATGTATGATGAAGGAAAAGTTGGACTCATTTTTGGTCAATATGACTTTTCATTAGGATCAAATTCTTTCCAACTTACAGCAGAATCAACACCTGGGTCCGTTTCGGATTGGACATTTAGTAGGATCTCAGTCAATGCACATGGCGGATATAGAAAAGGGAAGCTCGGATTTAGAACACGCTTTATTGGTGGAAAAATTTGGAGTGAAATTGGTGGTGTCCCATCACAGGAACGATTTACGGTTGAAAGTGCTGGTTCGGGAGATTATTTCCAAAAAACATATTTAAGAGATGAATCAAGTTTATTTGGTTACAGTGAATTAAGGGGGCAGTATCATGTTGCTGGAGATGGAAATTTACGTGGATTTATAAATTCAGATATTGCATTATCAGGTGTTGAGGCTTTGGTAACTCAATCAACGGAATTATTTTATAGAAAATCTTTTAATTGGCCTTTTGAATTTGATGCTGAATTAGCATCATTTTTAGATTCAGGATTTTTATGGGGAAGTAAATATGAATCAGGAGACCAAGAATTTAAAGGTGATTTTTTAGCAGATGCAGGTATTGGAATTCGTTTAAGAAATAATTGGTTTGGAAAAACTTTCTATTTAAGGGTAGACGTTCCGCTTATGACATACATTGATGAATCAATGGAATTCAATTCAAGTAAATGGATATTCAGTTTCCAAAAAGGGATATAAAAAATATTCTATTTGAGTAATTATTCTATATAATTCGTTCAAATTATATACAACAAAAGTGATTGGAAAATAAATCACCATAACTAAATTCTACCATGTTAGTTCGACTGCGTCGATGTTGTAACAAGAAAACTTGATAATTATCTAGGAGGAGCTTCATGTTAAAAAGCAGATTATTTGTATTACCTATCATACTGTTTTTCACAACAAACCTTTTCTCACAAGAAATTTGTCCGCCCGAGAACTTAAGTGTTCTAGAAGGCGACGGTCAGAATATTGTTATGTGGGATGAGCCAATTAATCCATTTACTATAAGTTTTAATATTTGGATTCTCACAGATCCGTATCCTACCGAGACATCATGGGATTTGCTTTATGTTGATACAGGTGAAATTGTAGCATCTATAGCCGAAGGAGACTTACCTGAGAGTGGAATTGAATATACGTGGGATTTTGAATTACCTCATGGAGATTATGTATTCACAATTCATGATTCGTGGGGTGATGGTATGTATGATCCTGCCGGATATATTTTAACTTTAGGTGGGACCGAAATTGCAAGTTCTATTGGTTGGTCTGGAACTGAAGAGATTGTCGAATTTTCTACAACAGGTCGCTATCAGGTTTCTAATGTAACATTCACTAATCCACTTCCTTATGGGAAAGGTGAAAATGTAGATATTGCCATTCTAGATAACTGGCCTACAAATGATCCTGTTATAACTGAAACAGGACAAATAGATTTATCTTTATCAAGAGATGTCCCTGAAGTATGTGGTGATTTCTCATACTACCAAGTATATGATGGAGATGGAAATGCATTAGGCACAACTACAGATCTTGAATTCACTCACGATGGATTGACGAATGGAACGGAAGTATGTTACACCGTCACCGCCGTATATGCAGAAGGTGAATCAGAATCATCAAACTCCGATTGTGGTACACCTGCTGATTGGACTGCTGAACCTGCAACAAATATAATGTCATTTCCTGGCGATGAACTTATTATTTTAAGTTGGATGCCACCTGGCGGAGGCGGAGGTGGTACCCAAGGTGATAATATGGATAATCCATTTATCGTTACGGGAATTCCATTCACTGATACAAGAAATACAGAAGAATTTACAGATGATTATGATGAAGAATGTCCTTATACTGGTTCACTATCGAATGATGTTGCATATCTTTTTTCTACTTCAGGTGGAACGTATGACTTTAGTATATGTGAGTCAGGGTATGATACAAAATTGTATATATATGATGGAGATGGAAATGTAGTCGATTGTAATGATGATGCATGTAATAATGCTGCGGGTGATGCCTTCAGATCTTTATTGGAAGGCATAGAATTAGAGTCAGGTATATATTATGTAATAGTTGACGGTTACGGGAGTCAGAATGGTACTTATCAATTAGATATTACCATGTCTGGTGGACGTGCTTATGATTATTGTACCATCCAAAAAGATGACACTTTTACACCATCAAGGACCAGAACTGAATATGATTTCTTGGGGTATAATGTGTATGTAGATGGCTTACAAGTCAATTCTGAGGTTGTTTTAAATTCAACATATACCGTTTTGGGACTATCAAATGAAGTTTCTTATGAATTAGGTGTTACAGCTGTCTATGAAGGTGATCCTAATTACGAAAGTGAAGCAATAACGATAACAGATTCACCTTTATATCTATTTGGTGATATTTCAGGAACAATTGTTGACCCTAATGGTGATCCCATTGATAGTGTTGCTGTTTCTGCCAGTGGTGTTAGTGATACAACTGGCACTGATGGTACTTACATATTATGGAACTTAGTTCCAGGGACTCAAAATGTTACCGCACGTAGAGCCGGTTTTTATACTTCTGAAGCAGAAGTTAATGTCGTTGCTCAAGCAGATCCAGTTGTTTTGGATTTCACGTTAGCACCTGATATGCCAAACCCAGGTGGTTTAGCTGCTTATCCAGGTGATCATGAAGTTGATCTCATATGGAGAACACCTGGTGGAATGCAAATATTCGAACTTGGATATGATGATGGTACTCATGAAACATCTATTACAGGTGGAACTGCTGAAATTGAACTTGCCGTTTACTTTTCGCCGAATGTTGCTGGAGAATTACTTTCAGCTAGAATATTTTTCACAGATATTGATGGTTTTGGCTATACATTAGATCCAGTTGAAGTTAGAGTGTATGGAACCAGTGAAACTAATCCTCCAGAGCTTTTATATGTGGGTGAAGAGTTGATGCAAGTAACAGAATTTGATGCTTGGCTTGATTATGACTTAACAGATGTAACCTCGTTTGATGAAGGTGGTTTCCTACTAGGCTTTAGATTTACTACTGGTGATGGACCAGGAATCGCTAGAGATTCGGATGGTTATGTTTATGGTCATAGCTTTGTTTCTTTTGGAGATGGCGAATGGACAGAAACGGGTGACTTAGGTTTCCCTGGGAATTTTATGATACGTGCTATTGCAGCATTGGATGGTGAACCTGAAGGACGATCCGAACGTCAGATGGTAGTATTGTCAGGTGGTAGTTCTGTCAGTACAATAGCAGAATATGAAAATACTACCGACTTCACATACATAGAGAATGAAGTTATAAATATACCCACTCCTTTGAACAATAATGTCAGCAGAGATGATGAATTAGTTGAATATAAGGTTTATGAAGTAAGTGGAGAAGAACCTGCATTAGTTGCGACTACGGTAGATACATTTGCTACTATTAGTGTTGATGCAAACTATGAAACATACTGCTACAATGTGAAAGCAGTATGGAATACAGATTCGTATGGTGTTTTAGAATCGAAAGCATCTAATACATCTTGTACAGTGCCCTATACAAACGGTGATGCTGATTTTGATAGTGATGTCGATGTGTCTGACTTACTCTCTGTTGTTGACTTCATTCTTGAAGTAACGGCTCCTTCAGATGACCAGTTTCGAAATTGCGATGTAAATATGGATGAAGAAATCAATATTGCTGATGTGGTTATGATGGTAGACATTATGTATGGAAGAAGTGATGGAGCACGCATAGCAGGATATGATCCTAATAGTGTTGCTTTTGTAGAACTTATGAGTGATTACAATCAATCAAAATTGTGGTTGAATGTGGATTATGATAATTTGGTACGAGGTGCACAGTTTGAAATTGAGTATAATCCAACTCTTATTTCGATACAGTCGCCACAATTATCATTTGTTCAAGAAAATGTAATTGTAACAACTTCAGAAAAAACTCCAGGTACACTTTCTGTGGTTATTGCTAACCTTATTGGGGGATCCATCGAGAAAACAGATGATGCTTTATTATATTTCCCTATAGAATTTCTTGGAAATAAATCTGATGTAGCGAGCATAGAAATAGATAAAGTTGTTATTGCTGATGTAGTTGGTAATATGGTTTCAACTGTGTCTAGATCTTCTTCAGTTGATTTCAAATTGATCCCAGGATCATTTGCTTTACATCAAAATTATCCAAATCCATTTAACCCTCGAACAGAGATTCAATTTGATCTTCCAGAAAATGGAATAGTTGAAGTAGCTATCTATAATTTGATGGGTCAAAAAATCAATACATTAATATCAGGCGAAATGGAACCTGGTTTTCATACGATTGATTGGAATGGAAAAGATATGAATGGACATTCAGTTGCGTCTGGAATGTATTTCTATTCATTCTCATCGAAAGGATTTAAGTCTACCCGAAAGATGCTCCTATTAAAATAGAAAAAATAACAAATAAAAAAGCCCCTGCATTTGCCGGGGCTTTTTTATTTTGGAACCTTCTCTATATTCGTACATAGAATTGTTCGATAAACAAAGAGGCTTTCTATGAAAAAAACCATACTAATTTTTCTTCTTTTCAGTTCTATTACTATTGCGCAAAATTCAATTGTACAGCAATTCAGTAATGCCTTTGCTGATGTAGCTGAAAAGGCTAATCCTGCTGTTGTTACTGTATTGACGGATAAAATTGTTAAAATGCAGCAGTTTAATCCGAATAATCCTTTTCAATTTAATCATCCATTTTCACCGAATAACGGACAACAGGAACGTCATTTAAATGCTTTAGGATCCGGAGTTATAGTTGATGCATTAAATGGTTATATATTAACAAATAATCATGTCGTAGATGATGTAGATGAAATTCAAGTCAAATTGATTGATAAACGTGTATTTGATGCAGAGCTAGTTGGCTCTGATCCAAAATCGGATTTAGCTATTTTGAAAATCAAAGCTGATAATTTAAACTCTATTAAGCTTGGAGATTCTGATAAACTTCGAGTAGGTGAATGGGTTATGGCTGTTGGTAGTCCATTTTCTGCAAGTCTTAGTCATACAGTAACAACAGGAATTGTAAGTGCTTTAGGTAGAAGCAATATTTTGGGTAATAGTCGTAATTATGAAAATTTTATCCAGACGGATGCAGCAATTAATCCAGGAAACAGTGGTGGTGCATTATTAAATATGGATGGCGATCTTATTGGAATTAATACAGCTATTGCAACGGGTGGCTACGAAAAAGCAAATCGAGGTGTTGGTTTTGCCATTCCTAGTAATATGGCCTCCAAAATTATGAATGATTTAATTCAAAAGGGCTATGTAGTACGGGCATGGCTTGGTGTTTTTATACAGGAATTAGATGATGCAACAGCAAGGGCATTAAATCTAAATATAAGAGATGGTGCATTAATTAGTGATGTAATTGAAGATAGTCCTGCAAAAAAATCTGGTATTAAAGAAGGCGATTTAATAATTTATTTTGATGGGGAAAAAGTAAAGAATCCAAGTAATCTTAAAAACCTAGTTTCTTCAACAGCTCCTGGAACGAAAAGTAAAATAACATTAATTCGAGAAGGTAAAGAATTAACAATAACCGTATTACTTGAAGAAATGGATAATGATGATCCGTTAGTAAAAAATACTGATTCATCAAGTGGGTTCAAACAATTTGGTCTAGACGTAAGAGAATTAACAAACCAATATCGAAATAAATATGGTATCAGTGAAATAGATGATGGATTAGTTATTATTAGTGTTAATCCAAATAGTGATGCTTCAAATAAAGGGGTAAAAACTGGTGATATCATCAAGAGAGTTGGTAGTAAGAAAGTAAATAATGTAAAAGATTTTAATCGACTTATTGACCAAACTAAGATTAATGATACTATTCTTTTATTGATAAAAAAACCAAATGGGAATTCGCGGTTTATTACTCTGAAGCTATAAACAATATAATTGAAAATAAAAAACGCTCCAATTGGGGCGTTTTTTATTTATGATCCAAGTTGGAAATCAACCTCAATAAAACCTAATTTCCCGTCTTAATAAATCCAAAATACCAAAAATATAATGGCTATAAAAAAAGTTAACTCGAAAATTGATTTTGTACAGAATGAACATGAAATACTAGAATTCTGGGCAGAGAACAATATATTCACAAAACGTGTAAAACAAAATGAAGGGAAACCGCCCTGGAGTTTTATAGATGGTCCCATTACTGCCAATAATCCAATGGGTGTCCACCATGCTTGGGGACGGACATTAAAAGATATTTATAATCGTTATAAAGCGATGGATGGTTATGAGCTGAGGTACCAGAATGGTTTTGATTGCCAAGGATTATGGGTAGAAGTTGAAGTTGAAAAAGAATTAGGCTTCAAATCTAAAAGAGATGTTGAAGAATTTGGTGTAGAAAAATTTGTGAATCTCTGTAAGGAACGCGTTAGAAAATATTCTAAAGTGCAGACAGAGCAGTCAATTCGTCTTGGGTATTGGATGGATTGGGACAATTCTTATTATACCATGTCAGATGAGAATAATTATACAATATGGGGTTTTCTAAAGAAATTATTTGATAGAAATAAAATATATCGTGGCTCAGATGTTGTCCCTTGGTCTGGTCGGTCTGGTACATCTTATTCTCAAATGGAAATTATTGAAGGTAGAAAACTGGTAGCCCATACATCTGTATTTGTTCGATTCCCATTAGTTGGTAAAGAAAATGAATATTTATTGGTATGGACAACAACGCCTTGGACATTGACGGCAAATGTTGCAGCAATGATTAACAAAAATTTGGATTATGTTAAGGTAAAAAGTGTTGATGGATCTATATATTACTTTGCCAAAGAAAATTTAGAATACCAACGATTAGAAAAACAATTTAAAGAAAAGAAACAGTGGGTAGATGGCGTCCCTAAATTAAAAACTATAGCTCAAATATTTAAAGAGCATGGGGGATATGAAGTATTGGATACCATTAAAGGTGAAGATATGATAGGTTGGGCTTATGAAGGTCCTTTTGACGATTTACCTGCACAATCTATCCCCGGTGGTTATCCTTTAACAGATGAAACTCTTGAGACAAAAGGCGTTACGAGTGTTTTATGCCACAAAGTAATTGATGGTGGAAAAACGAGTATTGGTCAAGATATTGTTGTTGCTGGAGAAGGAACTGGTATTGTTCATACTGCACCCGGTTGTGGTGATATTGATCATAAAATTGGAAATAAAAATGGATTAGTCAATATTGCTCCACTAGATGCTGAAGCAAAATATATAGATGGTTTTGGTTGGTTGACTGGAATGAATGCTACAGAAAAAGAAACGACTGAAAAAATTATTACTCATTTAAAAGAAACTGGATTTTTAGTCTATAAAGAAATGTACCCACATGTTTATCCGCATTGTTGGCGCTCTGGAGATGAACTTGTATTTAGACTTGTGGATGAATGGTATATCAATATGGACTGGCGTGGTGAAATAAAGAAGGTAGTTGACGATATTGATTGGACTCCTGAATGGGGCAATGATCGAGAGCATGAATGGCTGGACAATATGGGCGATTGGATGATTTCCAAAAAACGTTTTTGGGGACTTGCATTACCCATCTGGTTATTTGAAGATGGCTCTTTTTATGTGGTTGGATCTAAAGAAGAATTAAAAGAATTATCTGTAGAAGGATGGGACGAATTTGAGGGGCAAAGTCCTCATAAACCTTGGATTGATAAAGTTAAAATTCGCCATCCAGAGTCAGGTTTAATTGGAATGAGAGTCCCAGATGTTGGTAACCCTTGGCTTGATGCTGGAATTGTACCTTATTCTACACTTAAATATTCAACGGATCGTGAGTATTGGGAAAAATGGTTCCCTGGCGATTTTGTTACAGAATGTTTTCCCGGGCAATTTAGAAATTGGTTTTATTCATTACTTGCTCTTTCGACCATTATGGAAAATAAAGCACCATTTAAAACATTATTAGGTCACGCGCTTGTTAAAGATGAAAAAGGCCGTGAAATGCACAAATCATGGGGTAATGCAATATGGTTTGATGATGCAGCTGAAAAAATGGGCGTAGATGTTATGCGCTGGATGTATGCAAATCAAAATATCGAGACTAATCTATTGTTCGGATATGGACCAGCAGATGATACAAGGAAACATTTAATCACATTATGGAATACATACTCCTTTTTTGCTACGTATGCTGCTGTTGATGGATTCACTCCTAATCCAGATGCACTAAATGAAAATTCGTTAACTCATTTAGATCGATGGATATTGAGTAAATTGAATCAATTAGTTGGAGATGCAAGAGAAGCACTCGATCAATATCGAGTTGATTTGTTCATGGGCAAATTTGAAAAATTTATTGACGATTTATCAAATTGGTATGTAAGACGAAATAGAAGAAGATTCTGGAAGTCTGAAGATGACGGTGATAAACAAACAGCTTATCAAACTCTATATTCTGTATTATCTACATCCATTCAATTGCTGGCGCCAATTCTTCCATTTGTGACTGAAAAAATCCATCAAAACTTGGTTAGAAATACAGATAAAGATGCTAAAGAAAGTGTGCATTTATACGACTATCCTAAACAGGATGAAGCACGTATTGATTTTGAGTTAATGGAAAAAGTCGATGGTCTTAAGAAAGTTGTTGAATTGGGACGTTCTGCCCGAAATCAATCAAATATTAAAATACGTCAACCATTGAGCCAATTATCTTATGCTGTTGAAAATGATTCTATTGCTGCATTTATTGAAGAAAATAAAGATACAATATTAGATGAATTAAATGTGAAAACGATTCAACGAATTACTAATTCAGGTGATCTCATTCAATATTATATTAAACCTAATTTGAAAACATTAGGGAGAAAATATGGAAAAGGGCTTAACACCATCCGAACATTATTAAATGAAATAGATACAGTTCAACTTATTAATGGTCTAAATAAGAATAAATTTGTGCCGTTAGTAAAAGATTCAGATACATTTGAAATATCTAAAGATGATGTTTTTATTGAAACAAAAGCAGAAGAAGGATTTTCTGCTGTCAGTGATTCAGGACTAACTGTTGGGCTTTCGCTAACCATTACAGATGAATTATTACAGGAAGGTATGGTACGAGATTTAATCCGACAAGTGCAAATGATGCGTAAAGATGCAGGTTTTGCAGTTGAAGACCGTATAAAAATATATTGGGAATTAACTGATGATATTTCTTCAGCAATGCTTAAATTTAAAGGCTATTTCTGTACTGAAACATTAACCGTTGAATTGGTAGATAGTTATCATACTGGCAAATATAGCCAAGAAATTCAAGTCGGGAATCATTCAATAAAAGTAGGAATAGAGAAGGTTTAAAGGTAAAATAATGACTACAAAAAAATATACAGCTGCAAAACTCAAAAAATTTAGAAAAACTATCGAAGAAAAATTGGTAGAAATTTCTGGCGATGTAAATAGTATTAAATCTCGTATGGCACATACAGGTAAAGGAAATGCAGGGTTATCTCAAGATTCTGTTTATAGTGTCCATATGGCAGATGCAGGGACTGATTCATATGAACGGGAAAAAAGTTTCCAATTATTAAATCGTGAATCTGATTATTTCAAATTTCTTGAATTAGCTCTCGACCGTATTGATAGTGGCGAATTTGGTGTGTGTAAATTATGTGGTGAATTGATTCCAGAAGAACGTATGGAAGAAGTTCCAAATGCAACAAAATGTGTTTCTTGTAAAGAACGAGATAAATTGAATATTTAATAATTGTTAAAATGAATGTTCTTTGGCTTACGGCAGGAATATTATTTCTGGATCAGGCATCCAAGTATGCTATAAAAAGTTCCCTTACATTATATCAATCCATACCGATAATTCCAGATTTTTTTAATCTAACTTTTGTAACCAATAATGGGATAGCATTTGGAATCAATATTCCAGGTGGATTTATAATATTTAAAATACTCCATACCTTAATGACTATTGGGCTAATTTGGTATATTTGGCAAGAAAGGAAAAGCCACACCCTTGTTCGTATCTCATTAGCCTTAATTTTAGCTGGAGCATTGGGTAATCTGTACGATCGTTTGATTTATGGAAAAGTTGTGGATTTTCTTGATTTCATGATTGGTGATTATCATTGGTATATATTTAATATTGCTGATTCTGCGGTAACAATCGGAATGTTGATTTATATTTATTATACTTTTATAATTGAGAATAAAACACCAGCAATTTCAGACACCCTATCTTGAATAATGGCTTTCATATTTATGAAATGGAAGAATCCATTCGTTTAGATAAATATTTAGCCACACTTTTTCCTGAATTATCCCGTACACGAATAAAGAATTCCATTAAAAGTGGCAATGTGTTAGTAAATAATTCATCTGCTAAACCGAGTTATCTACTTTGTGTAAACGATGAAATAAAATTTGAATTCATAGTTGAAAATGAACAACAGGTTCATATGGAATCTGTTGAAATGGAATTAAATATTTTATATGAAGATAATGATATTATATGCATAAATAAACCACCTGGTCTTGTAGTACATCCGGGAGCAGGTAATCATACAAATACATTAGCAAACGGGCTCATACATCATTTTGATTCTTTATCAAATGTGAATGGTATTACGAGACCAGGGATTGTTCACAGATTAGATAAAAATACATCCGGTGTCATACTTATCGCAAAATCAAATTTAGCACACCATCATTTAGCGAATCAATTTCAAGATAGAACAATACAAAAAATATATCAGGCTGTTACTTGGGGAGAATGGAAGGAGTCTGAAGGTATATTGGATGGAAATATCGCCCGGAAAAAATCTGACCCAACAACATATACCATTTCAAAGGAAGGGCGAAGTTCAGAAACTAAATATATTGTTACGCACAAAAATCGTTATTTTTCTCAATTAACATTTATGCCTAAAACAGGCCGAACTCATCAAATACGAGTTCATTCTGCCGAAGAGAATCATCCAATTGTATGTGATGATCCCTATGGTGGTGGAATAAATAGAGCCAAAGGATTTTTACCTGAAGTGGCATTAAAAATGAAAAAAATTATAAAAAATATGGGTCGCCATGCTCTCCATGCAGAACAAATTATGTTCCAGCATCCTACGGGAAAAAATCAAATAAATATTATAGCACCTTACCCTACAGATTTTGTAAATTTGGTAGACTCTGTAAGGGATTTTGATGGCTAATATCTTTGATGATAGATTAAGAGACTTTATAAAATATATTCGAAATGAGAGACAATACTCTCATCATACTGCTAAAGCCTATGAAAAAGATTTAACAGAATTTAATAGATTCATTATAGAATATTATGGAGACGACATACTTGATTATAATTCCGTAGATAAACTGGGTATCCGCCATTATTTAGGGAAAAAATTCGAAGAAGGAGCATCTCCCAGGACTGTTGCAAGGAGATTAGCATCTATTAAATCATTTTTTAAATATTTATTTCAAACAAATTCAATCAAGAAAAATCCATCAATACATGTAAAAACCCCTAAAATAGGGAAAAAACTTCCATCCTTTATTAATGATAATATTATGGATTCATTACTCAGCCTACCTGACAGATCAAACCCAAAAGGATTACGCGATAAAGCTATTATGGAATTATTTTATGCGACAGGTATTCGTTTAAGTGAACTGGTAGATTTGAATGTTGGTGATATTAATTTTTCACAAAACCTTATACGTGTACGCGGCAAAGGGAACAAAGAGCGACTTGTCCCTTTTGGAAATACAGCTCTTACTGCCATAAAAGATTATGGTGCAAAATATGGAATATCATTCAAGAGTCAAGATAATCAATTACCACTATTTTGTAGTGTAATAGGAAAAAGAATTTCTGTTAGAACGATCCAAAACCGTATAAATGGCTATTTGACCCAAGTGACGGTAGGGGAACGTTTAGGCCCCCATATGTTACGTCATTCATTTGCAACAGCTATGATTGATCATGGAGCAGACATTAGAGCGGTTCAAGAATTTTTAGGGCATGCAAGTTTATCTTCAACACAAATATATACACATATTAAACCAGAAAAAATAAAAGAAGCTTTTAAAAAATCACACCCACATGGATCATAAAGGAGACATCATGTTGCAACCAGAAGACCTAGAACTAGAAAAACTGGGTTTAACCAATATTGAACGTATCAAAAGGAATCTTCCTTTTGAAAGTCTAATTGAGGATAATATTCTTCAAAAGACCGGAAAAATTGGCATGCGCGGTGCAATAATGGTTGATACTGGAAGATTCACTGGACGTTCACCAAAGGATAAATATTTCGTAATAGAACCCACATCCAAAGAACATTTGTGGTGGGGTGAAGTGAACCAAAAAATTAATGAAGATGTTTTTGATGAATTATTCGAAAAAGTCATTAATCGATACAATCATGCTGATGACTCAAATACGTATGTTTTTGATGGATTCGCTGGCGCAGATCCTAATTATTCAATAAATGTTAGAATGATAGCTAAAAAAGCATGGCAGGCTCACTTTGTTCATAATATGTTTATTAGACCCACCGAAGATGAATTAGCTGATTTTACTCCAGATTTTACGATTATTAATGCATCCGACGTTTTTAATGACCAGTTTGAAAAACATGGCATGAATTCTGAAACATTTATCATTTTTCATATGGGTAAAAAAATAGCTATCATAGGAGGAACTGAATATGGTGGCGAAATGAAAAAAGGTATTTTCTCTGTATTAAATTATATGCTTCCTTTAAAAGGAGTCCTAGCAATGCATTGTTCAGCCAATGTTGATGAAGATGGAAAAAATGCTGCAATTTATTTTGGATTAAGTGGAACTGGGAAAACAACTCTTTCAACAGATTCCCGAAGACCATTAATTGGTGATGATGAACATGGTTGGTCTGATGATGGTATTTTCAATTTTGAAGGTGGCTGTTATGCAAAAGTAATTAACTTGAATCCTGAGCATGAGCCAGACATATATAATGCTATTAAACATGGAGCATTATTAGAAAATGTTGTATATGATGAAAAAACTAGAAAAGTGGATTTCGCAAACGGATCTAAAACTGAAAATACACGTGTATCCTATCCATTAAACTTTATTGAAAATTCTGTCTATGCTCAAGGAAAGCCCAGTATGTCGGGTCATCCAGAAAAAATAATTTTCCTTACATGTGATGCTTATGGTGTTTTACCTCCTGTATCTAAATTGACATCTGAACAAGCCATGTATCATTTTATTAGTGGATATACAGCAAAGGTAGCTGGTACAGAACGAGGTATAACTGAACCTGTGGCAACATTTTCACCCTGTTTTGGTGGACCATTTATGACACTCCATCCATTAAAGTATGCTGAATTATTAAGGAAAAAAATGGAACAATATCAAGTACCAGCGTATCTAGTAAATACTGGTTGGATTGGAGCAAGTGCAAGTTCTGGAGCAAAACGAATTTCATTACCATTAACACGCTCTATTATTCATGCCATTTTAGATGGAACGATTGAAAATTGTGATTATGAAATTGATGATTATTTTAAATTTCGAATTCCAACTTTACTTGGGCAGATTGATCCAAATATATTGAATCCTAAAAGAGCTTGGGTAATTTTAAGTGAATACCAAGCAGCAGCAGAATCACTTGTTCAAAAATTTCAAAATAATTATACTAACTACGATTTAGGAGATCCTGAAATATTGGCAGCAGGACCTTCTATCTCATAATTGGGAGGAAACATGGTTATAGAATTCACTGCACGTCACTATAATGCGCCAGATACTGTTCGGAATTATGCAGAAAATGAAGTAAAACGATTAGAAAAATACAATGATCGTATCACACAATGTCAGATTATACTCAGTCATGAACATAATGATCATATCGTTGAATTAAATTTGTCTATCCCTGGACAGAAATTTAATTCAAAAGTGACTTCCGAAAATTTGACAAAAGCTGTAGATATTGCTGTTGATAAAATGGTAGTAAGACTGAAAAAATTTATGGACAAGCGTAACGCACATTAATTAAGTAACATTATGAAAGCAATTATCCCTGTCGCGGGTTATGGCACTCGCATGCGTCCTCATACTGACCACGTCCAAAAAACCCTTATTCCAGTTGGTGGAAAACCTGCCTTATCCCACATTGTAGAACCACTATTTGCTGCTGGTATTAAAAAAATAACTTTCATCATTGGGCATTTAGGACAACAAGTTGTTGACTTTATGCAACAGTATGATGGCCAATTCCAGTTTATTGAACAAAAAGAAATGTTGGGCCTCGGACATGCAGTCTTGCAAGGATTAGTTAATGAAGATGAAGAAGTGCTTCTTCAATTAGGTGACAATATCTTTGATACCAACATAGATAATTTTATTACTAGCAAAGCAAATAGAATCGCAGTAGCAAAGGTTGATGATCCTAGACGGTTTGGAGTTGTAGAATTAGATAAGAATTATATTATTTCATTTCATGAAAAACCAGATAACCCACCTTCAAATTATGCCATTAGTGGGTTATATTTTTTAAAAAGCCAAATTATTTTAAAAAATGCTATTGAAACTTTAATTGACCAAAATATAACCACTAAGAATGAATATCAAATAACTGATGCCTTTAAAATAATGTTAAATCAAGGTGAAATATTTGAACCTTGGGAATGCGGATGGATGGATACTGGTGTCCCAGATACATTATTGAAAACAAATAAACTATTACTTAATCAATATGGTAATCAAAAAAAATCAGATTTTATTACACCTCCTGTTTTTGTTGGGAATAATGTAACAATGATCAACTCCATAATTGGGCCCAATGTGACAATTATGGATAATTCTACTATTAATAACTGTCACATATCAAACTGTGTTATACTAGAAAACACAAATTTAAGTGATAAAGAACTTTCGCATTGTGTAGTAGGAAAGAATGGCTCCGATATTTGTTAGTGTAGTCCTTTTATTTTTGGCTTTTCAACATCACCATATACTTTTAATATAATTTTATCTCCACTTCTTGGTAGCCTATTATTTGTTTCCAATTCCCATTGGTTAATTGCTTCAGAAAGTCCCGGAGATAAATGGCTTATTTTTATGTCACTATTGTGAAATTCATAGTGGCGCTTTTGTCCACCTAATTCATTTGTATGAATTTGTATGAGGCTCTCGATATGAGCGAAAGGTGTATTGAGAGTCATGATTATTTTTCCATTTCCATCTTTTCCCAATTCCCCATTTACCTGTAATTGTCTAATTTTTATAAGTCCGTTATAAATCCCGATTATTTCAACCATATTTTTTATTTCGGGTTGTGCATAGATTTCTTCAGGAAGTTTAATTTCAAGATTTCGTAATATAATTGAACCAGATCCATCTTTCATGATAGGGTGGCCATTTCCAATATTAAAATTGAAATTTATATCTCTTAAAGAAATGCCATAATTCCCAATTTTCAAAGAAGCCCTTTGTTCAAGGTTTTGATCAGGTGTAGCAATAATTGTGTAATCAAATAAGTTGAATCTCCCTCTTCTTAGTGAAAAAGCAATATTACGAGATGAGTCCGATAATTCCACATTTAATTGAGAGAGAAATTGTAATATCACTTCGTTTACATCAAATATAATCTCCCAATTATTCCACTCGTTCTGATCTGGATTTGGAATACTGTATCCAGACATTTCCCAGTTTAATAAATCCAATTCAATTATCAGTCCTTTTCCCATGATAAATTTTTCTGTACTTGTAGCTCTAATTTTACTCGGTGAAATTATAGAGAAAGACCACTCCCACTGATTAAAAGGATACGCATTTGATGATAAGTAATCTTCATCGAATAAAATGTTGATGGAATCAGGGTGTGAAGGGTGGTCTTGATAATAAAGATCCATTGCACGACCAATTAATGTCAATCCGAGTGTTGGTACACTAATCCGTTTTTTCTTTAAGTCTGCTAGTATGTTCGTAATTACATCGGGTATTTTTGTTTTTATGGATAGGTGTAATAGATCTAAAGAATAATCTGGACCACCAATTTGAATTTCTGTGTTGTGAAATCCTTTTCGTTGTTTTGTCATGATACGAATATCACTAAACCCGAAAGTCATTTTACCTATAGAGAAGGATGCTTTGTATACGGGATGGTCTTCAGGTGATATTTCTATGGATAATCCTTCAAGATTGAAGGATAAATCATCTAATGAAAATTGACCTTCACCATTCCCAATATTTTGGCAATAGGGTAATGAATGACTGGTGATTCCAATCAATACACAAAAGAAAAGAGAGCGAACGAATTGAATATTTTTACTTTGATTTATTCTTTTGTGGAAATAAGTGCGTTTTCTTCTGACATGGTTGTCCATAAGTACCATAATGTTAAAACAATTGGGTAGAAAAAAATATAAGAACTATAAGTATGAACATGATCCCAAATGGAAGGGTAGTACCCATCAGTTAAGACAAATACTGCAATTCGAAATAAATTTGAAAGAAATAATATAATAAACCCTCCACCTAGGAATAGAAATCTTAACTTCATCTTGCCTGGGTAAGCCAGTATAAAGCTTGCAAATAATCCAATAATGTCTAAACCATTACATCCATTTAATATTTCCACACCCGGTTTTCCAGTCATGGTAATAAATCGCCCGGAAGATTCAATTGGGAAATTGAAAATAGATAATAATCCATGAGATAGGGCTACACTAAAAAAGCTTAGCCATTCATCTAATCTTCCGTCTGGCAATAATACAAAGTCATAGAATAGTTGCCAAATGGTATAAATGCTGACAGCTTTGATTAAAAATAAAGTAATAGGTGTGAACTTATTTTTGATGAAGTTTCCTAAGTTTTTTCCAAGCCAGCGCACCTCCTGCTGCCGCAAGGAGACTTAAGCCGCCAATGGGTGCTTGAGAAGGTGTATCTGGAAAATCAACCCCTTGCGCCATAATGGTCGTTGTTAAGGAAAAAAGTGTAAATACAATAAGATGAATTTTGACTTTCATTGTCAAACCCCCTATTTCAGGTAAGTGACTTTCTGGGTGAACTCCTGCGCGCCGGAAACAAGCTTCAGGAAGTAAACGCCGGATGACAGTCCTTCCGGCCTCCAGGCGTATTTGTGATGCCCGGGTCTCATGGTCTCATCGATCAGAGTCTCAACCAACGATCCCTTGACGTCGTAGACGTCCAACCGTACCCTTCCGAAATCGGGAATGGTAAAGCTCACGGAAGCGCTGGGATTAAACGGATTAGGATAAACAGGATGAAGGGCAAATTCGGAAGGAAGAGTCGCATCATCATTCCCCATCTGTGTATTAGATACTGATAATGCAAATAAGGATTCCCCAATTAATGGATAACTGTTGACTGTCCCTTCAGGATAGCCAAAGCTATCCTTCACAATTGTGGTAAATGAAAGAGAAGCTCCTTCTTCAAGTAATGTGGGTTCTCCTGTCATTTGATTGGTTAATGAGAGAGTAAGTCCTTCAGGAAGGTTTGATAACTCCCAGGTGACCATGCCATCTGTTACTACAGGTTGAAACAGTTGATTCTCTACGCTTAACATCATCACATCTAAAGGAATGATTACCTCATCTGTATAAGAGACAGGAAGATTATTAACAGCTAAAGCCGTTTCTTCTGCATACGTCATGGCAATGAGATGATTTGTCATTTGCATCGGCATGAGTTGGTACGCATCAGATATATCCATATCTACTTCACCATTGATATTAAAGGATAAATAAATCGTCCGTTCATATCCATTGGAAGAAAAGGTAAAGGATGCACTTCCTGTACTATCGCTCACAGACCGATAAAAAGTGCCTGCTATACTAGACTTATCTGATGTTTCTATTGTAATACTTCCTGTACTACCACTGGCTTGGACCCAGAACCCTTGATAAGGTGCAATTAAACCATTTGACAAATCACCTGCTGAACCATTCCAACTGATATAAGCATCTGTAGCATCATCCCAGACATAACAGGATGTGACGACATCTGTTTGTGTCACTAAATCCCAGTCAATGGTAGTCGCATATGGATTACCCGCGAGTCCCCAATCGCCATCTGCTATACTGCCTAGGGTAGTACTACTACTATTTTCTGTTCCACTTACACTGAGTGTCACTGGTAAATCATCATCCCCATCATTATCTGTATCTGAAAATACATAAACCAAAAATCCTTCACCTGCGGTTTGAGATGCAGTAGATAAATTAGATAATGCACTCCAACTTTGTCCTGATACATCCAATGTCCACACATTGGCTGTTCCACTCGTTACATCTCCACCTGTCATCCCTTGAGTCCAAAGCTCTGAAAGTAAATCACTATAAATAGTTCCTGCCACAGGAGAAGACATAAGTCTAAAACCACTATTCCCTGATATGGTAATTGATTCGAATAAATCAATTCTAATATTATCAATATAAATACCTTCATCTTCAGCAGTGAGATTATTGAATTGTATTTTGATATCTAGTGTAGATTTATTAGATAACGATATTGTTGAAGAAGAAAAAGTTTCAAAGACACTAGATGATGTAGTACAGCCACTTGTACCAGTAGTTAACGAAGGTAGAACATATGAGCACTCACCATCACCATCAAAGTCAGTATCTAGGGCTGCTGTTTCATTATATGTCCCACCAATATTTTGTACCCATAATAAATTTTGATTGGAAGCACCATCTAATGAATATGTAATTAATAATTCATCACTGTTATCCCAGTCATTATAATGATGTGCAATCAAATCAATAGAAAAAGTGAATGATGATGCATTTGTGACATCAATTTGTGATAAAGATAAATAGGGGTTAGAAAGTGAAAGATCCTCTACGGCCCAAATATATGTTGAGTTGCCACCAATGCTTGGGTTTGATCTGTTAAACACATCGGTATAACCACTTCCTTCTGTAGCAGATGCGGAATAACCAGAACCATCTATTTCAAAATCAATGGTAATTACATCCCCTAATAGAATACTAAAAAAAAAGAAAATTAGAAAAATACCTAATGACTTCTTATCTAATACTTTATTCGTAAATAATCTATTATTCATATTTAATGCTCATTCACTTAAAAGTCATAATTGAGCCACAAATATATACTGATTGTCCTATATATATCAATAATTCTAATTCACTAATTATTATTAGTTATAAAATATATAAAGATTCTTTTAGAGTAAAATTCGAATGAAAGTTTATTACTGGCTAATTCATTAAATATGCACTTTATTCTTGGTGAGATAGGCGATAAATTCAGAATTATTATTGAAAGAAATATATGTCAGATAAAAATATATCTGCTTTACTACAAGTATTAAATAGTGAGCAGCAAATTATTGGAAGAACAGACCAGAAAGCATTCACCATGTTATCGATTCTTGGTGTTTTTATGGTTTTCTTTATAGTTCTTTTTCTGAAACTACGAGGAGAAGGGCAAACACCAATTTCTCTGGCAATGACTGATAGTAGCGATGTATTCATGTCTAAAGATTTAAAAAAATGGGAATCTAGGGAACCCATCCTGTTTAAATAAGTTAGTGCTTTTATGAAGAATCATTCATTTGTTTATTCAACAGATCCTGACTATTCAGATTCAGCAGAAAAGGGAAAAGTTCAATATCCTAAATCAAATGAACAGCATATTCGAATTCATTTAGATCGAAAAGGTGGGGGAAAAATTGTATCTGTAATAAAAGGAATAAAAATGGGTACATTAGAATTGAAACAATTAGCAAAAGAATTAAAATCAAAATGTGGAGTAGGCGGCACAGTTAAAGATGGCAATGTGCTCATTCAAGGGAATCATCGAGAAAAAATTCAACTCATTTTAATCCAAAAAGGATTCAATGTAAAACTTAGTGGTGGGTAACCATCATATAACAATTAAACCAATCGGGAAATCATGAAAAAAATATTTATTTTATCTTTATTGTTTCTATTTGCTTGGAATTGCACAAAAGCTTCTGGGCAAGGATCGGTTCAATTTGTCGTGACAGGAAATGTTCACGGACAACTTGATCCGTGTGGATGAAAAAAGAATCCGCTGGGCGGTCTGTCCAGAAAACTTGTTAAAGTAAACGAATTTAAAGCAGATGGAAATGATCCAATAATTTTAGATTCGGGCGATTTATTTTTCACAACTAAAATGATAACATCCTTTAATCGGGAATCTCAAAAATACCGTGCTGGAATAATGCTAGAAGGGTACGAAAAAATAGGATGTGACGCATTAAATGTTGGCTATTTCGAATTGTTGTTAGGAAAAGATTTCTTAATGGATAAAGTAAATAGTACATCTGTTCCATTTGTTTCAGCAAATCTAAGGTCATCTGAAACAGGAAAGTTGTTATTTCCTCCATATCAAATAGTTGAAAGACAAAATTTAACCGTAGGAATTGTTGGTTTAACGACACTCGTTCCTGATACATTATCTGGGGTGAAAGTAAGTGACCATATTGTTGCAGGGAATAATCAAATTAAGGAATTAAAGGATAAAGTTGATCTCATTGTGATTTTAATTAATAGTGATCGTAAAGAACATCAAAAACATCCAGCGGAATTCCCAGATGCTGATTTTATTTTTGTGAGTGGAAGCAATAACCGAACACGGCCTCATATGCCCCAAAAAGAAGGTGGCCCCTACTTATATTCATCAGGGAAACAGGGTAAATACATGATGGTACTTGATTTGGATATAAAACAATATAATACACCTATTGTAGATGTATCATCTCATGAAGAAAAAATAAAATCAGTCAATCGTCGTTTTGAAAGATTGCAGAAAAAAGACCCGACAAAATCTTTGGATGAGTTATATAAGGGTCAGCCAAATGTAATGAAATTAATTGTTCAATATCGTCAAGATATTAAAGATGCAGAAGTGGCATTAGCCAATTCAGTTAACACGATGAAATTTCAAAGCATCGCTTTAAGTAAAAAAATTAAAGATGACCCTGATATGTTATCTTTTGTTGATACTTCTCTATTAACTTGTACAAAACTGAATAAAAAAATAGACTATAAGGTTAATCCTAAAAAGAAATAAAGATGAAAAACGTTCAGAGAATCTGGACACAAGGTGTTGCACTTTTTGGCTTATCAATTATTGTTGGTATAGCCTATAATACAACTCGAATAGTCTCAGTACCATGGATTGCTCAACCAATCCAACTCGTCAATGAGATGGATCGCATTTTAAAACCTGTCTATGAGCCATCCATTAAAAATATTTCTATTGATATTGCCAAACAATTAGTTGACAAGAATATTCCTTTTATTGATGCAAGGGATGATGAGTATTATCATGAAGGTCATATTCCTCATGCTCACTCGAGTGGGGATTTGATAAAACTCACAGAATATTTAGATATAGCCGTTGGGCTTTTTAATCCATTCGTAGTGTATTGCAGTGATGATGATTGTGGGTCTAGTGAAGAATTAGCATACCAACTCCAGTCGGAAGGATTTATGAATATTTATGTTTTTAAAGGCGGTTGGAAAGAATGGAACGCATCCGGACTACCCATAGAAATAACATCAAATGAATAAATATATTCAACTTGGAATTCGTCTTATTGTGGGGGGATTATTTATTTATGCTAGTATTGATAAAATAGTGGATCCTTCTGAATTCGCAAAACAAATCAATAATTATCATATTATTCCGTTTGGGTTAGAAAATGCAATTGCCCTTATTTTACCGTGGTTAGAACTTTTTACTGGCATTGGTTTAATAATGGGTATTTATTTAGAAGGATCTACCATTTGGATTTTTCTATTATTAATCAGCTTTATTGCACTTATGGGGCAGGCTATACTACGTGGTTATAATATTGAATGTGGTTGCGGGTTGAAAGAAGGGCAAATGATTGGACTAGCTAAAATATTTGAAAACGTTATTATGTTAATTGCACTTTATTGGGTCATAATTCAACCAAAAAAATATTTTATCATTTTTCCGAAAACGGAGTTGGAAGAATAAGACTATTATGATAATTTTCACCGCTCGAAATTGAGAATGCGAGAGTAGCTCAGTTGGTAGAGCTCCACGTTGCCAACGTGGTTGTCGCCGGTTCGAGTCCGGTCTCTCGCTCAGGAAAGCCTTTTAAGAGAAATCTTGGAAGGCTTTTTTAATTTGCGGTGGCACATTCTTCATTTGATTCAGCCCCTTCCGTGCCATGTTCATTAATAGCTGTTATTTTATAGCAGTGATACTCACCTGAATTAACCGAGTCCGTATATGTTAATTCAACCATTTCTAGAAAAAACGAATTATCTTTATATATTCTATAAGACTCTGAATCCGAGACACTCGACCAAGCTAAAGAAATGGCTGCACTATCTCCAGCAGTTACAGTTAATATTGGTGCTTCTAATAATGAATGGGTTGTAAAAGGAATAGGATTAGATTGTGGCCCTTCAGCGCCATCAGCGCTTACAGAGCTCACAGAATAATAATAGGTAGCACCATATTCTAGATCAGAATCATTAAATGTAATATTATTCCCAGAATAAATTGAATTTCCATCTCTATATAATATATAATCGGATGCATTGGTTACAGTAGTCCAACTGAGTGTAATATTATTTTCCATTATTATTGCTGTTAAATCGTGAGGGGGAGGGAGTAAAGGATTTCCGCATTCTTCATTTGAATAATCGCCTTCTGTCCCAACATTATTTACTGCAGATACTTGATAACAATATGAATTACCACCTTGAACATCGATATCAGTATAATTCAATTCAGATGTTTCTCCAATAAAAGAGCTATCACGATAAATGCGATATACAGATGCATCAATTACACTCGACCAAGCTATAGAAATGGTATCTGCTCCAATAGACAATGATACATTTTCTGGTATTTGATTATATGAATTATCCGAAATAACGAAAATAGGTTGAGTCAAAGATGTATTCCCGCTTAAATCTTCAGCCTCTGCTTGTAATACATGAGATGAACCATTTGCATATTCAACAGTAGACCAATCAAACTCAAATGGAGCATCAGCATCCGTACTATAAACTTGATTATCTATTTTTAATGTTATAGTTGAAATACCTTCATTGTCATTTGCATAAACTTGGACAACGACCGTTTCATTCACAGTTTGTCCTGAGACAGGATAAATCATAGCTACAACAGGTGGCTCATTATCTTCATTACTTCCTGGCTCGTTTCTTACAATCACAGCAATAGGTTGTAATTGAACTTCATTATTAGATAAGTCAGATATTGTAACTGAAATAATATGATCTTCATTTTCAGAATACCCATCCGTATCCCAATCATAATTGTATGGATAATCATTATCAGATCCAATAGATGAACCATCTACTGAAAAGGATACATTTCCAATACCAACATTGTCTGTCGCAGACACTTGGATGGAAACGATTCCTCCTACCGTTTGCCCTGCATATGGATTCATAATTGTTCCTGTTGGGTAAATATTATCTACATTATCAATGGTTACAGAAATAGGTTGAGTTTGTGCTGAATTTTGTGATGTATCAAATGTTTTTGCATAGAGTGCTATTTCTGAATCTTCGATCTCATTCCCAGTGTCCCAACTAAATTCATATGGGTAATCAGTATCTGTGGAAACTTGAGTGTTATTGATATAAAATTCAACATAATCGATACCACGGCCATCTGTAGCAGTAGCTCGAATATTTACCATTCCTGAGACCGTTTGCCCAGCTGCTGGGTCTGTAATGACAATTGCTGGTGGTGTTATATCAACATCTTCATAATTATTTACAAATACTGTAATGGGAGAAAGAGAATTTGAATTTCCAGATACATCTTCAATAATAACACTAATGACATGGTACAAATCTTCTGATGCTGTATGTGTATCCCATTCATATTCATATGGGGGCTCTTCATCTTGTACGGAAAGAATTCCATCTAAATAAATTTGAACAAATGATACGCCAATATTATCAGATGCTACTACTTGGATAATGACTGTATCAGAGACAGTAGCTGATGCAGGGGGGAAGGTGATGCTCCCCATAGGTAAAATGTCATCGATAGGTTCTAAGTTATCCACAAGAACACTTACAGGACCAATAGCTGTCTCATTCCCAGATTGATCTGTTAAAATTGCATATATAGCATAGGTAACATCATCTTCAAGGCCAATTGTATTCCAATCAAAGGTATAAGGAGATTCTGTCTCAGTGAATTCTAATGAATCATTAATAAAAACCATGACAGATTGTATGCCTTCATTATCGTGTGCATCTATATTGATAGAGACTGATCCTTTTACTGTTTGTCCGGTGAATGGATTTAAAAATGCACCATATGGATTTACATTATCAAAATTGTCGATGGTTACTTTGATGGGCTCAGTTTGGTTTGAATTTTCAGTATTATCAGTCGCTTTAGCTGTAATGGAAATATCAACATCTTCACCGGAATCAAAAGTACTCCAAGCCCATTCATATGGTGATTCAGTGAGAACAACCACAGATGAATCATTCAGAAATAATTCTACGGATGAAACGCCATCATTATCTTGAGCAAATATTTGAACATTTACTGTATCTTGCACGATTGTTTTATCAGTTGGATTCACAAGAGTTACTAATGGAGGAGATGTGTCTTCTTCGTTAGGAATTTGAAAAAGGGGTGCTTCACAACTTAGATAAACAACTATCCCAATGAGAAAGAAATATAATTTAAAATTAAAATATCTCATTCGTTATTCACTGTCACTAAAATGGGTTGTGCAATGGTCATATTACCAGATGTATCAGTTGCTTCCGCACCTAATGTATGTTGAGAATTATTAATTAAAATGGTTGTATCCCAATCAAGTTGAAAAGGTGATTCAGATAATATTCCAATGGAAGATCCATCAACAAAAAATTCAACCTGTCCAATTCCAATATTGTCTTGAGCAGATGCTGTGAAAGAAACAATTCCTGATACTACTTGTCCTGATAAAGGATTATTAATAATGATATGAGGTGGCGAAACGTCTACAGGTGGATCATTATTTATAAAAACTGTAATAGGCGGAATAAAATAAATATTTTCAGATTGGTCTGTAACGGTTACACTGATGACATGATATTCATCTTCAGAGTAATTAGATGTGTCCCATGAATAGGTATATGGGTAGCTTGTAAGTTGACTGATTTCTATTCCGTCAATTGAAATAGAAACAAAATCAACACTTTCATTATCTGTTGCTAATATTTCTACAGTAACAGTACCACTTAATATTTGGCCCGGGAATGGTGTTAATAATTCGCCATAAGGATTTTCATTATCAAAATTATTCACAAATACAGTAATTGGTTGGCTGGGAGTAGAATTCCCACTAACATCATATCCTGTTGCTGATATAATATGGTCTTGGTCGTCAGTGAAAGATTCAGAATTCCAATCATAGGAAAAAGGTTCAGTATCATCAGAATATTCTATGATTCCATCAATTAAAAATTCAACGCGATCCATGGCTGTTTCATCCACAGCTAATACTTGAATAGATACGCTACCAAACACAGATTGGCCTCCAGCAGGTTGAGTTATGGTTACAACTGGTGGTAATCCGTCGACTGGATCATTATTATCTACAATAACCGCAATGGGAGTAAAAGATACTCTATTATCTGAATGATCCGACACTATGACTGCAATTATATGTTCTTCGTCTTCAGAAGCATTATTTGTATCCCATTCGTATGAATATGGTTCATTTGAATCAGTACTTTCTAATGTACCATCAATATAGAATTCTACATCAGAAACACCGCGATTATCAGATGCTGTTACTTGGATATCTACGACGCCAGATAACACAGAACCTGCAGGTGGAAATGTAATTGCACCAACGGGAAAAGTAATATCTGCAGAAATATAATTATTAACTGTTACGCTTATTGGGCCAATAATTGTAGCGTTATCATTGTTATCAGTAATAATTGAATAAATAGAATAGTCTAAATCATCATCTTCTACTTCTGTATTCCATGCATATACAAAAGGGGGTTCTGTATTAAAGCCACGTAGATTATTATTAATATAATAGCTTGCACTTTTTATACCATCATTATCAGATACATCTAAAGTAATATTAACAATTCCATCCACAATTTGCCCAGTGTAAGGATAAATAATGGACCCCACAGGGGATTCATTATCAATATTATCAATCTTGATTAAGATTGGAGTAGTCCTGAAATAATTGTTAGAATTATCTGTTGCTTTTACAGATAGGGAGTGGAATTCATCTTCTTCATATTCACTGGTTTCTGTATTCCATGTTATAGAATAAATATTATTTATACCCGATTCACTTACACCAAACCGTTTCCCATTAATGTAATAGGTGACTGAATCAATTTCAAAATTATCCGTTGCAGACACTTCAATCGTTGTTTCGCCCGAAAGTATTTGGCCAGTTACAGGTGATATTATACTTGTTGATGGTGGTGATGTATCGGGTATCGTTTCTAAACGATATCCATCTCCTGTGCATGATAATGCAATTATACCAAGTAGAAAAATAGCTGAAATATATTTGTTTTTATTCATACGTATTTATTGAAGCATACGGGAATTTAACGTTTTTTCATCTCAATGAAGGATAAAACCTTTCGCCCAAATTTAGATTTTGTAAATCGTCTCCAAAGTCTCATGTTTTTACTTGTTATTATATGAGATAATGAAAAAATATACATACTTCGACCATAATGCACATTTCCCATATTTGGATTAAAATAAATCGTATTTTTCTTAAAATAGTAATCCCAAATCATTGTACTATACACAGATAAAGGAACCATATAGCTCACCCAAGGGTAGGTGCTGCCTGTTGAATCAACTCCAATTATACTCATTTGTGGAATGAAATCACTAGAGAATCCTTTAAAAAGGAAAAAAAGCGCGGATGACCAAACGAACCCTCGTTGCGCTCCATACTCTAAGATGGTGAAATCGGACTCTACTTTACGAATATCTAAAAAGGGGACATAAAAAGCTGTATCATTTGGTGCAGTTACTAACATTTCTGGTTTTATCATGTGGTAATTAAATTGAATATCTTTATAAGGAATTGTATCATTATTTACAGTAATCATATGTCCAGTACGATGTTCTATGTTATTCATATTTGTTTTTAAATGCCACCCATAATAAAACATACGATTGAAATCGTTATAAATAAAATACACCTTTTCCGTTGAAACAATTTTAGATTCATCGAACTGATTGGGCTTGTAATAAATCCAATCTTTATTTAATGAATCAATTAAAACTGTTTCTGTTTCACCATTGAGATAAACAATAATATGATTAACATCTGTATTAGCGCACAAGGCTGACACCAAATAAATGAAGAGTGAGAGTTTTCGAGAGATTGTCACAATATGACTTAAATTACGACCAAGTTATGAAGAATAAAATTCAATGTTATATCCTTTTATTAGGGATTCTTTTCATGAGTCCGACGGTTATGGCCCAGCCCAAAATTTCTTTGGAGCTAGGATTGGGAATATATGAACCTATATTATCTGGATTTGATGATAATAATCAATTTCCTGTTGCTAAAGTATGGAACCGTAATTTATTGACAAATTATGGTATATTTTATCAATTCTTTTATAATGCTCGTGTTGGATACTCAAGCTACACATCGTGGGATGTAGGTGAAATGACTAGCGATGGTGGGAGTATGCCTATTTTTTCTCGTTCCATCACCTATCGTATGTTTCCTATTGAAACCTATTTTCGAATTAAGCCAACAATAGAATTGAATTTTAGTCTTACACCTATTTGGGGGCGATCTAAAATTTCATTAAATACTCGATTAAATCAATCGGGGGATGATTGGAATATATTTTTATCAGTCTACGGAAATGAACCATTAGAAATTGCTACAACAGACGCTATGCGTCAAGATTGGTTGGGGTATTCTGGTCAATTAGGAATTCGTTATTATTTGCGTTCATTTTTAGGCTTAGAATTAAAATTAGGTTTTATGCATAATTATTATAGTGAGAAGAATTGGAGACTTCAAGGGAATACAATTACAGGTCCTGTTTATGATATCGAAAAGTTGCCCATTTATGCTTTTCGAATTATCTATGGTATAAAATGAAATTCATTAAAAATATTATATTGGTTCTAGCGGTTTCAAATGTTCTTTCCGGGATTCAGCTTATCCCTAAAATTGAAAATCCATGTTCTGACCCCATCATTGCAGTAGCAAAGGAAAAAGGGTTAAAAGGAATGAATGTGAAGGAAACAATACGCTACTTGAGGGTTGAGAGGGATTGTATTAAAAGCGAGGGGAATGATAAAACCTTTTATTTGATTGAATCAAAAGAATATCAAAAAGATTATGAACAATCACGATATATGGTAAGTTGGACTTCTACTTTTTCATATTGTGTTGGAGTCTCAATATTTTATTATTTTGTACTAGGGTGGATGGCAGACAATTAGTATTAAATAACCATATTATCTTTTAGATTACGGGGCTGTATATATAACATTCAAAATTCATTTGGGGAAAATATGACAAAACGCATTTTAAGTTCTTTAGCCATAATTCCATTATTAATTATTTCAGGTTGTGGTAGTGGAGAGGCAAAAGTAAAACAGACTAAATCAGGGAGTAATGTAAACGAAACATCAATAGATGTATCCACATCGGCTGAACAGGGTGGTTATGGATTTGAAAAGGTAGCAGAATCATTAGGTTATAAAACATATGTTTTATCAGAAAAGGATGGAACCTTTTTTGGTGATCCCAACGCAGTAAAGGGTGGTACACTACATTATATCCACTCCAATTTTCCAAGAACATTAAGAATCATTGGGCAAAATTCGAGTCAAATGATCAATTCTAGAATCATTGAACGTTTATGTTATGAAGCATTATTAGGGCAACATCCTGCAACTTTAGAATTTGTTCCAGGACTTGCTACACATTGGTATGTCTCTGATGATAAAAAAACATTTAAATATCGGATTAATCCTGATGCGCGTTGGTCCGATGGAAATCCAATTATTGCTGATGATGTTGTTGCAACATGGGATTTACGCATGGATGAAACTATCCTAATGCCTAGTGAACAATTATCCTTTGGAAAGTTTGAACGACCTGTAGCTGAAAGTAAATATATCGTATCTGTAAAGGCGAAAACTGTAAACTGGCGTAATTTTCTTTATTTTAGTGGCATGGCTATTTTACCTAACCACATTCTCAAGGATTTAGATGGGACAGCCTATTTGGATGAATATGCCTTCACTATGACCTTAAATAGTGGGCCTTATACAATTCCTGATGATAAAATAAGGAATCAAGAATCTTTTATTTTGGAACGGCGAGATGATTATTGGGCAGCGGATGATCCCTTATCTAAATACATGTATAATTTTGATAAAATAAAAGTATCAATTGTAAAAGATAATACCGCCCTTGAATATGAAAAATTCAAGAAAGGGGAACAGGATTTTTATACGGTAAGTCAAGCTCGAAGATGGGTTGAAGAAACAGATTATGAATCCATCAATATGGGGTGGGTAAAAAAACAGCGTGTATTTTCTGAAAGACCAGCAGGGACATCGGGGTATTACTTTAATATGCGAAAATGGCCATTTGACGATAAGCGAATTCGTTATGCCTTTACCTATTTATATGATCGTATCAAAATGAATCGCGAAATGTATTATAATGAATATGGTTATATGAATTCAATGTATGCTGGATCGGTATATGAGAATCCAAATAATAACCCATTTATACCTGACGCAAAAAAAGCAGTTTCTCTTCTTAAAGAAGCGGGATATTCTAAACGAAATGATGAAGGGTGGTTAGTTCATGATGCATCGGGGCGTATCCTATCTTTTGAATTAAGTTTACCAAAGACATACGAATATATGGCGACCCCTGTCCAGCAAATGCTAAAAGAATATGGTATAGATATGCAAATTAAATTTGTGGATTATAATACCATGATAAAAAATGTGAATGAACGGAATTATCAAGTGGCCATGCTCGGCTATGGAGGATTGATTTATCCTAATCCTGAAACATCATTAAAATCAGAACTAGCTGATCAGAATGACAATAATAATGTTTGGGGATTTAAAAGTGATCGTGTAGATGAATTATTACCGGAATATGATGCCTGTTTTGATCAAGAAAGACGGATTGAAATTGTTCGTGAAATTGATGGTATAGTTTCTGATGTGCATCCAACAGCTTGGAGCATTGTTAGAAATTATCAACGCATTTTATATTGGGATAAATTTAGCTTTCCAAAATGGATGTTTACTCGATATCAAGGAGATTATTGGGATGTTTTCCGGTACTGGTGGATCGATGATGAAAAAGTGCAACACTTAGAGAATGCCATGGCAAATGGAAATAAACTTCCACAAGCTACCATGGATATGAAATTCTGGCCGAATTATTTAAAGCAAAATAATTAACCAAATTATATAGAGCTCACCTTTGGCAACATACTTTATACGAAGATTACTTCTGATGATTCCAACATTTTTGGGATCAACTATACTCGTATTTACCATCCTTCAGCTTGCTCCTGGCGGTCCATTAGAACAAACCATCATGCAACTGCAAATGGGTGGTATGTCTGGTGGCGCAGAAGGGGGCAGTGCCGCAACTGATATGATGGGAGGAAGTGTTTTGCCCGAATCTGCCATGAAAGAATTAAAACGGTTTTATGGCTTTGATAAACCTATATATCAACGATATTTAATATGGTTGGGGATTTGGCCACGAGAAATAAAACATAGAGACTTCACCATTCCTTCTAATAAAAATCAGGTGGAAAAACGAGTGGGCAAACGAGATGGTCAAATTTGGCGTGTAGATGTTTCTATGAATGATAAAGGTCAACTAAGTGTATTTGAGAAAGATGGAACTGCTAGCCCTGTTTGGCATGCATCTATAGATGAAACGACCGAAAATGGAACACATGAAGCTGTCATTTTCCAACAAGAATATTCTGGAATCCTTACGGGTAACCTGGGGAAATCTTATACCTATGCGAAGCCGGTTACAGAAGTAATGCGGCCTCGGTTTAAAGTATCTCTTTTTTTTGGGCTCATTGGTTATTTTTTATCCTATCTTGTTTGTATTCCCTTAGGAATCAAAAAAGCGTTAAAACATGGTTCATCTTTTGACTTTCTTTCCAGTGTGGTGATTTTTGTTGCCTATTCCATTCCTGGTTGGGCCTTAGGTGGTGTATTACTTGTATTATTTGGAGGGGGATCATTTTGGAATATTTTCCCTCTCGGTGGATTCCATGCACCCATGGAAGTATGGGAAACCATGTCTCTTTTGGAGAAAATTATAAATCAAGCCCATCATGCCATATTGCCTGTAATTGCTTGGTCCATTACAAGTTTTGCCACGCTAACTGTATTGATGAAAAATAGTTTGTTAGAAAATTTAAGTCAGGATTATATCCGAACTGCTTTTGCAAAAGGATTAAGTGAAAAAAGAGTCGTTTGGGTTCATGCTATGCGGAATTCTATTATTCCGATTGCATCCGGTATAGGATATATTATAGCTGTGGTGATTTCTGGGTCATATTTTATTGAACGCGTTTTTAATATTGATGGATTTGGGCGAATGGCCTATCAAGCAATTTTAGATCGTGACTATCCAATTACTTTAGGATTTTTAGTTATAGTTGTGTTGATTCGTTTAGCAGCTAATATTTTATCAGATCTTGCATTAGCAACAACCGACCCAAGAATTAGATTTAAATAATATGATGGAGAAAAATCAAAATAATGACTATGTTTCAGTTTCGATTAATCGTCGTCGCTGGCTAAAATTTAAAGGGTTAAAGAGAGGATATTATTCCTTTATAGCCTTAATCATATTATACGGACTTTCCTTCTTACTGCCCGTTTTAATCAATAGTAAAGCATTAATAGTGCGATATGAGGGAAGCTATTATTTCCCTGCATTTTTAGAGTTGATTCCAGGTGTTGCGTCTTATTATCCAGGAGAGAAATTTGGTCAGGACATTCCTGGTGAAGCGAACTATCGAAGACTCAAACAGAAATGGGAGGATGGATCAGACAATTGGCTTATAATGCCTGTGTATCCTTATAATCCATACGAAGATATCACAACAGAAGGGAATAAAATGTATGAAGCCCCTTCTCGTAAACATTGGTTAGGGACGGACAATACGGGGAGAGACGTATTTGCGCGTCTGTTTTATGCATTCAATATCTCTATCTCATTTGCACTTATCCTTACATTAATTAATTATTTATTGGGAATTACCATTGGTGGTGCCATGGGATATTTTGGTGGGAAAGTAGATTTATTTGCGCAAAGGGTAATTGAAATATGGTCAAGTTTGCCCATGTTATTTGTAATTATAATTATGAGCTCTATCATTCGACCATCGTTTTTTCTACTGATTCTTATTTATACCATGGTGAATTGGATTTTCCTGACCTATTATATGCGTGCAGAATTTTATCGTGAGAAAGCCAAAGACTATGTAAGTGCAGCCATATCCATGGGACAGAGGAACCGAACTATTATTTTTAAACATATTTTACCCAATTCATTGGTGCCAGTAATCACTTATTTCCCATTTTCCGTTGTAGGTGGTATTTCCATGTTGGTTGGGTTAGATTATTTAGGTTTTGGTTTACCGCCACCCACACCAAGTTGGGGACAAATGTTGGACGTGGGACTACAAAATGTGAGTAAATGGTGGATGGTATTTTCTCCTGTAACAGCTCAATTTTTAACGCTGCTTGCCATTGTTTTTATAGGGGAAGGGGTTCGAGAAGCATTTGACCCTAAAGTATATTCGAGATTGAGATAATGAGTAAAAAATTATTATCAATTAATAATCTCAAAACCCGTTTCAAAGTCGGCAAAGACTGGGCAACGGCTGTGAATGGGATCAGTCTTGATATTTTCAAAGGTGAAACTTTAGGGATTGTAGGAGAATCCGGTTCTGGAAAATCTGTGTCTGTTTTATCTTTGATTCAATTGATTCCAAATCCACCAGGTGAAGTGTCGGAAGGAAAAATCACCTTTAATGGCGAAACAATTTTTGATGGTGATGAATTGGCCTCAATTCAGAAAAAACCTGAGTTTAAATATTTTAATAATTTAAAAGGGAAGAAGCGTTCTTGGGTTTCCCGTGCCTTTTTCTTTGGTTGGGTAGGGCTTCATTTTCTATTAGGGATACCCGGATTAATTGCTTTTTTAATTTCATTCTTTTTAAATGCTTTCATTTCAATGAGATTATTCTTTTCGTCTCCGAAAAATGAAGCCATAGAATCCTATCGTGAATCCATGTATAAACGGATGCGACATTTTCGCGGACGTGATATTGCCATGATTTTCCAAGAGCCTATGACGTCATTAAACCCGGTGTATACTATTGGCATGCAAGTAACAGAAGCAGTCAAGCCTAAAATATTTCATGAATACGTTAAAGATCATATATTAGGTAAAGGAAAATCGTTACCAAGTATTTCCATTAAAAATAGATTCCAAATTTCAGCGGTTACGAGTGGATTATTTTTTATAGTAGGGCAACTAAGCTCCGGTTGGACTTTTGAATTCATTCCTTCGCTCTTGTCTATATTATACGGAGCTCTTTTGCCAAGTGTTGTGGCATTGGCGTATTTGGGACTTAATAAAATGATATCAGATGATTATCGTTTAAATCATGAAAAATTATTTCAAGATAGTGTAGAATTACTTCGCCGTGTAGGGATTCCTGATGCTGAAAAACGAATGTCAGATTATCCCCATCAATTTTCTGGCGGAATGCGGCAGCGAGTTATGATTGCCATCGCTCTGGCGAAAAATCCATCATTGCTTATTGCAGACGAACCAACCACCGCATTGGACGTAACGATTCAAGCGCAAATTTTAGATCTCATGCTTGAGTTAAAAGAAGATAATGCTGATGCAGCTGTTGTGCTAATCACCCATGACTTGGCTGTTGTCGCGGAAACCTGTGAACGCGTCATTGTCATGTATGGCGGAGAAATTCAAGAAGTGGCTCGTGTGAAAGAATTATTTAAAGATCCGAAACATCCTTATACCATTGGATTGCTAAACTCCATTCCAAGGCCAGATCAAGGGAAAACAAAAGAGCGATTGGAAACGATTCGTGGAATGGTGCCAAATATTTTGGAGTTGCCCAAAGGATGTAAATTTTGTACACGATGTGATTTAGCAGAAGATAAATGTGAAACAGAAAATCCAACCTTACAAGATATGGGAAATGACCATTTTGTTCGATGCCATTTTGTCGATGAAAAAACAGGAGTTGAAGCATGAGCCAAAAACCTGTTGTAGAAGTCAAAAATTTAAAAGTTCATTTCCCTATTCATGGTGGAATTATTTCTAAAAAAGTAGGAACTGTAAAAGCGGTGGATGGTGTTTCTTTTTCCATTGGCCGGAGAGAAATAGTTGGTTTAGTGGGTGAGTCTGGTTGTGGAAAAACGACCGTTGGACGAGCAATGATAAATATTCTTCATCATGTAGCACCTGATGTAGAGATTAGTGGAGAAATATTATATCATTTTGGAGATGAAACCATTGATTTTGGGAAATTAACATCTCATGAAGTGCGGAAATATCGATCTCGAGTCCAAATGATTTTTCAAGATCCTTATGCATCATTAAATCCACGAATGACTGTAAAACAAATTGTGGAAGAACCCCTTAAGCTACATACAAAAAAGACAGAATCAGAACGCCGGAACACAGTAATTAATTTGCTGGAAAAAGTAGGGCTCCAAGCGGTTCACGCAGACCGATTTCCACACGAATTTTCTGGTGGACAAAGGCAACGCGTTGGGATTGCACGAGCCTTAGCTACAAACCCAGATTTGATTATTTGTGATGAACCTGTTTCTGCTTTGGATGTTTCAATTCAGGCGCAGGTTATTAATCTAATGATGGACATTCAAAAGGAATTTGATGTATCCTTTTTATTTATTGCACATGATTTATCAGTTGTGGAACATATTTCAGATCAAATAGCCGTCATGTATTTGGGAAATCTCATGGAATTTGGACCAGCAAAGCAAGTTTATCATCATCCCAAACATCCGTACAGCACAGCACTTTTATCGGCGGTACCTATTCCAGATCCTGATAAAAAAAATAGAAAGAGAATTGTATTAGAAGGCGATGTGCCAACTCCAATTAATAAACCATCTGGTTGTAGTTTTAGAACAAGATGTCCCGTTGTAGAAGAATCGTGCTCAGAGTCTACTCCTGTCTTGGAAGAAATCGATTTGAAGCATTGGGTTTCTTGCCCGATTGTTACGGAAAAACAATAAATATTAAAAATAGAATAAAGTCATACAAGAAAGACGAAAATGAAATACACAGACTATTATTATGAACGAATTGACATAGAAGCCTTTAGAGTAAATATGGAATCATGGCGGAAAGAATTTAATGAAGCAGATTCTGTTGAAGTCCAATCTAACATCATCCAAAAGGTAGATGAATTTGAACGGGAATATGCATCTTATCAAGCAATTGCCAGTTTGAATTATAATCGAAATATAAATGATGAAGACGCAAAATCAGAAAAAGAATATTTTGATTCAATAGGGCCTCAAGCCTCAGAAATATCAAATGGATTTAACCAAGATTTGGTTGATTCAAAATTCAGAAAAGAATTAGAAGAAAAATGGGGACCACAGTATTTCAGTCAAATTGAATTGGATTTAAAAACATTTGATCCATCTATTATGGATATGTTGTTGGAAGAAACAAAATTACGGAATGAATATACCCAACTTATTGCTAGTGCTCAAATTGAGTATAATGGAGAAACATATAATTTAGCTGGATTAGGTCCTTTTCATAAAGATTCCGATCGTGAAGTCAGAAAATCGTCTTATGAAGCTCGGTTTAACTGGTTTCAAGATAATAGTGAAGCATTTGATACGTTGTATGATAAATTAGTGAAACTTCGCCATAAAATAGCCCTAACTCTTGGGTATGAATCCTTTACAGAATTAGGATATATGCGTATGGGTAGAAGTGACTATGGACCAGATGAAGTGGCAAATTTCAGACAACAAATTGTGGACTATGTGGTTCCCATTGTTGCGAAACTCCGGGAACAAAGACAAGAAATTCTTGGGCTGGATCATTTATATTTTTATGATGGGATTAACTATAAAGAAGGGGATCCCAAACCAAAGGGGACACCTGAAGATTTAGTCAACAAAGCGGTAAAGATGTATGATGAATTATCGCCTGAAACAGGAGAATTCTTTCATAAAATGGTGGATGAAGATTTAATGGATCTCGTGAATCGCGATGGAAAAATGGCTGGTGGATTTTGTACTGGATTTCCAAAGTATGAACGTCCATACATTTTCTCAAACTTCAATGGGACAGACCATGATGTTGTAGTTTTAACACATGAAGCAGGTCATGCATTCCAGAGCTATGAATCTCGGAAACAACCACTTGCTTCTTATTTATGGCCCACAATGGAAGCAGCAGAAATACATTCTATGAGTATGGAATTTATTACATGGCCATGGATGGATTTGTTTTTTGAAGAAGAAACGGATCGGTTTAAATACAAACATTTAGCGGGAGCATTATCATTCCTTCCTTATGGCGCATGTGTGGATCATTTTCAACATTGGGTATATGAAAATCCGGAAGCGACACCGCAAAAGCGCAAAGATAAATGGAAAGAATTAGAAGGAATGTATCGTCCTGGCCAAGATTATGATGGGTTGCCATTCCCGGAAAGTGGAGCTTTGTGGCAACAACAATTACATATTTATCAAATGCCATTTTATTATATTGATTATACATTGGCTCAAACATGTGCTTTTCAATTTTGGATGAGGTTTAATAATGATGATGAAAATGCGTGGAATGATTATTTGACATTATGTCAAGCGGGCGGAAGTAAACCATTTTCTGAATTGGTGGACTCAGCAGGATTGAAATCGCCATTTAAATCAGGAACATTAAAAGATGTAGCGAATGAAATATTTGCGTGGCTTGAAACAATTGATGTAAAAGCACTCTAGTTGAAACGATTCGTCTTATTCATTTATCTATTATCTTTTGTTATTGGACAGCAAAAGATTTCTCATGAAACGAAATTATGGGAAAGTGTATTTATTTTTCAGAGTCATCAGAAAATGGAACCATCTATGTATATGGATGATGTAGATGGATTTCTCATGAATAAAGCGGATAAAGAATGTTCAGGTATCATGGATATTATTGAACATAAAACGATTGAAAAATCAACTCTTAAAAAGTCAACCTATCTATTGGAATCAACGATAAAAACTATTCATGATGGTCCCCATAAATTTCCACTAAAAAGGAAAGAACCATCCAATTATAAAATCAATTATTTTTCGTCTTCGTCCTGATAATCTGGTTCAATATCTAATTCCTTAAAGATTGTTTTAGATATTTGATCTGCAATTTCATCTTCTTTATACTTTAATTCTCGTAATTCTTCCCATGATTGAAGTAGAACAGCAAAATCATCTTCTTGGGAAAATATTTCATCTAAAATAGGAGCCGGGACAAAAAAGTCTCTAAGTCGCTCATATATTGCTAATCGTGTATTATCCATAGGATGAAAATACATACAATTTTAAAATTAAAATAGAATGAGTACTTCTCCACCTTCAATAAACCACAGAGGTATAAAAAATATAAATAAAAATAATGATTCTCTATTACCTAATTCATTTCAATTAATGAATGCATATCCAAACCCCTTTAATCCTACAACAACAATTCAGTTTAATTTGGATAGGATGAAAAATGTAAACCTATCCATACTGGATATAAATGGAAAGATTGTTGAAACGCTTATAATTGGAACTGTTCAATTAGGACAACATAAACTGCAATGGAATCCTAAATCTAAACCAACTGGGATTTATTTTATTTAACTCCGTTCAGGAAATCAAATTCAGTCACAAAAGGTTGTTTATTTAAAATAAATAATTGATTTATTTCAATCGAAAATGAATGTTACTCTTTTTCTTCGATATTTATTTGGTAGTTTTAAATACATCTTGATTAGAGAAGATCACTCCTTTAAAATTCAGCCTAAATTTTGAGATAAATAATGCGTTCAAACACAAAAATACTATTATCATTACTCTTTCTTTTCATAGGGTCTGAAACACTCTCGGCAAATTATGCGTTTAAAAAGAAAATTAAAAATGTCTGTAAATCTTATCGCATTACAGTGGATGCTACTAAGTTTGACTTAGCTCAAGATACTTTTTCTATGACTTTAGAAAGTGGTAGAAATGATTTTGAAATGTTTATGCTGGTTGGCTTTGCAGCAGCCGGACAAGCGGTAGCGCATCAGAAAGATATGGGATTAGAAAATGCATATACACCATCCATGGTCGAGGTGAGTATATTGGTCCCAGCATCAAAGGGAGAGTTTAATACGTTTATTGCGAGTTGTGATTCTAAGTTAGCTATATCGTTAGCTGACGGATCAACAGACTCATCAGACTTCATGAAAGTAATCATGGGAAAAATGGAAATACTATAAGGAGATACTATGCTACAAGATCCAAATTCATTAATGGGAATATTAACACAATACGGCCGTGCAGTCGGTTGGTCTATAGCTGCGGCTGTGGGATTTGCTTTTGGCGTGGGAATCGCTTTAAAAGTTTTTGATTGGCTGTCAACTGATATTGATGAATGGGAAGAAATCAAAAAAGGAAATATGGGCGTAGCTCTTATTTTTATTTCCTTGATTGTTATGGTTGGCTTGCTCGTTCATAAAGTGATTTAATCAAATATTAAATCTGAAATTACTGAAAGCCTTCTACCCTCGGTGGAAGGCTTTTTTTATATATACAATAAGTATAAATACATAAATAATGGGGCAGTCGCAGTAGAGAGAAGATTTACCATATCGTTTGAAACCCATTTATTCCCTTGTACTAATATTGCACCATCTTCTGGGATCTCAATGATACTTCCATTTATGGACTGATACTTTCCTTGAATACTAGCGCCCAAAATAGAATCCAAAGTAGCCCCTAAAATTCCACATAATATTATGCCATAAGCTAATTCACCATAAATAGGGAAAAATAGCCAAACTGAAAATACCAATATACTCGCGCCCAATATGGAGCCAAGAGTCCCTGTGAGAGTTATTCCGCCAGACGTTCCTGTCGGTACATTTTTAAATGTTAAAATAGAAATGGGATTATACGTTGATAATTTACCCAATTCAGTTGCCCACGTATCTGCCATAGCTACTGAAACGGATGCTAAAAAGTAAGGCATATATTCTCCATTTGGATGGAAATAAATCCAAAGGCTAATTAACATGGGAATAGCACCATTTGCATACACTTGAACAATGTCTCTTTCAGATCCCTTTGAATGTATATCTGATTTCTTTTTAATTGCCTTACTTAAGATAGATGAAAAGATGAAAAAGATAAACAAAGGATACAATGTAGACACTCCACCGGAAAAAATGATAATCACCCCCATGATGAGTCCACCATAATAACCACTTCTAGATACAGATTTTAGTTTATACGTAATCGAAAATATGGTAATCATTATAAACAAAAGAAGTGATACAGTTAAAATATGTTGATTATCAACTGAATGATTACCATTTACCAAATCAGAATAAAAAATCATAAGTAAAATACTAAGAACAGGGATAGACACATTATCCGACCCTGAATCACTTACCATTTCTCCTAATGTTGCTCCAAGTGATACGAATAGCGCGAAATATAAGGGAGAAGAAATATTGATCTCAAAAAAGTTGCTTGCGGTAAAAACAATAATGAAAGTGCTAACAAAGAAAGCTATTGAACCTTGTACAGATTTAATATCTTCCCAAATAGTGAAATTATTTGGTGCTTTGCTGGATTCACCTACTATGGCTGCTAATGGATCTGAAATAGCTAGAATAATCATAGATATAATAATGAATTCAGGATAATTCCAAAAAAAGGAAAGAAGAATGAAGTATGCTATTGGGAAGTACACGGTACCGAATGAAAATCTTTCTTGAGAATGGATTCCCTTAAATAAATCCTGTTTCAATGTAACTGCATTTACTACTATAAAAATGATAGCTAATGTTATTGCCTGAATGTTATTCGTAAATATAAATGGTGCACTAGATGTGGCTAATCCAACAATACAATGAACTAATTTTCGATTAGCTTGCGGTGAAAACCATTTCTTTTTTAATGTAATCTCGCTCAAGCCAACAAGAAAAAGTATGGCTACAAAGTAGACGCAAAATGTCCACCATTCATTTTCAAAGGGGATCAATTTGGGAAATACCATCCCACAATTTAATTCGGTTGAAAATGATTCGTCAACAATTTGAATGATTTATATATTCAGATATGAAAAAAATGGTTACAATAGTTTTAATCTTTTTTATACTATCCTGTTGTGAGGGTGAAGAAAATGCAATATTGTTGTCTAATCTTAATTATTTAGAGATTGATGATTCAGGGGAGTTAATCATAAATAGGGATTATGGGTTTCATTTAATTGAAAATGAAAAGGGGATAGATTCATCATTTGCGATGATTCTTATTCATGGCTATGGTTCACTGGGGAAAGAGTGGATTCAACCGATAATTGAATTGTCATCAAAGTCTGTGCAAATGTACTGGTATCGATGGGATTGGAATCAATGTCCTGATGAAGCTCAAAAACAATTATTGGATAGCTTATTATTTTTTGAAAATAATAATGCAGAGCTAGACTCTCTTTTAATTATCGGACATAGTTATGGAGGATTAATTGCAGCCATGATTTCTGAAAAATGGACTGGGAAAATAAAATTAAATATACATTCTGTTGCTGCACCTTTAGCGGGAATTTCAAAGGTTCGCATTCTTTGTGATTTTGAGAAGGAAAAATATGAAGTAGGGCCTAATACAAATCTTATGCAATGGATAACAGTACAGTCACATGATAATGTTTTTAATGAATATAAAATAGATCCACAAATAGTTAACTTAATAAATGGGAAAGTTTATCGGTTGAGCAAAGTTTGGGATGGTAAACGATTAGGCCATAATAGGTCAATTTTATTTATTACAAAACAAATACTGAAGGAATAATTATGGTAGCAATTAATGAATTTGTAAAACGTCAAGTCAAAGGCTCGGGAAAAACATATTCTGATATAATGACATTCAAAGAAATAGCTTCTCATGCCGAAGAACAAATGGAGCTAGGATATTATAAAGAAGGGTATAGGGATGGTGTAAGGATTGTTTCTTGTGATACATCACTGGTTCACAATTTTTACTGCCCTTTTATAAAAATTAATGAGCAGACACAACTAAATGCAAAGTGGATAAAACGACAGGATGGAGAAGAGCCATATATTCAAATACGTGCTTTAAATGGCGCTCCACTCCCCGCAGGAAAAGTTGAATATATTCTCTATAGACATGATGTTTTAGTCGAAAATAATGAGCAATCTACAGATGCGGAATGGGAACTCATCAGTATACAAGCAATACCAGTAGGAATTGAACACTTTCCCATAGGACCAGTCACAATGATGCGAAATCAATTAGACTTAATTGGGGGGACAAAAGCAAATTATTTATCTGAGCAATGGGCAGAATCGGTACGATTCTGGCAACATTATGCTGCTTTAGATTCAGGAGAGTAGGTTAAAGAATAATATTTGCACTTATTAAAGTTATACTTTAAGTTAAAACACACATGAACCAAACCACATATACCACATACCATGAAACTAAACCAAAATTCGGATTACACCGGGCTAGGACGGGAACATCCTAGTCATACCAATTTAATACAACCCCAAAACACTCGCCATTCTATCGAAAGTTTTTCGATGGGGATGAAATGGGTGTTTCTATCCATCCTATTTCTTAGTATTTCTTTTGGGCAAAATATGTCTATTAGCGGGCAGATTGTGAACGAGAAAGGAAAGAAATTTGGTATTTCTCGCATTGTTTTATATAATGGGAAAAAGCAGAAAATAGAAGAACAAACAACTTCTAGTAACGGAAAATATAAATTCAAAAAACTTGAATCAGGTGAATATACATTAAACGTATATGGTGATGGCTCATTTTCTACAACAGAAAAAGTATTTTTGAGTGGATCAAATGTAAGTAAACTATCTATTCAGCCTAAAAAGGATGCTATGCAACCGCAATTATCCATTGATTTGCAATCTGGTGGTGTTTCCCTTTCATGGACAGGTGTAGCAGGTGCATCAGGATATAAAGTGTATAGAAATAATGAATCTATAAAAGATGTGGATAACATTAGTTATTTTGATGAAGTAAAAGCTGGGGAAGTTTATTCATATACGATTGCAGCTGTAGAGTCTGATGATACTATTGGACCAAGATCCTTGACAGAATACGGTAAAGCATTATTCCCATATCCGGAATCATTTGAATCGCTTGTAAAGAAAAATGCAGTTCTATTGTCCTGGGAAGTCGTTGATGGAGCAAGTGCCTATAATGTATATAGAGATGGTGAATTGTTAACCACTACAACTGATAATGGTTATGATGATTATGATTTGAAATTTGAAAAACAATATTCTTATGAACTCGCATCTGTTGATTGGGTCAAAAGTGAAGGGCCAAAAACCAACAAATGGGATGTAACAACTCATCCAGAATTAAAAGCACTTAAAAAAATTAATGCAGAACCGGGAGAAAATAGTGTCATTCTTTCTTGGGAAGAACAATCTTTAGCAAAGTCCTATTTCATTTATCAAAATGGTGAAAAAATAGATTCAACTGAATCCATAACCTATACGGCAAAAACTGAAGCCGGATCTGAAAATTGTTTTAATGTAACAGTAAAGGATAAGTACGGGACAGAAGGCCCACAGACAAAACCAGCATGTGATAAGAGCCAATACTCTCCGCCTGAAGAAATAGCAGTTTCCATTAAATTTAATACCATAACACTATCTTGGGCTCTCATTGAAGGTGCGGGATCTTATAATATATATAGAGATGGAAGATGGTTGGCAGGAACATCGAAGTCAGCTTATAAAGATATAGATCTTAAATATGGAAACACATATAAATATGAAATATCATCTTTGGCGAGTGATGGCGCAGAAGGCCCTTTATCCAATTCTGTAAATGGAGAGACACCTCCTGCGTTTGAAATTTCTGGTGTTTTAATAAATGAGGATGGTAATAGTAAAATCGAAGAAGCAAAAATATTTTTATACACTGCTGCAGATAATAAACTAAAAGATGAATATGTTGCTGGCTCAAATGGAAAATTTAAATTTTCAAATGCAGTCATTCCTGATGATTATATTATAAAAGCATTTGGTGATGGCCACGGAAATGGTGGGAAAAATGTAACCATCAAAAATAATGATATTACTGGGTTGAATATTCCACTATCGACTGATGGTCTTAAAACTATAGTTAATATAGACCGTGGTGTCCAATCATTAACTATAAAGTGGAAAAAAATCCCACAAGCAGAAACATATAATATTTATAAAAATGATAAACTCATTGGGACTCAAATAGAGAATATATATGTCGATCAAGTCGCACCCGGGAGTGAAGTTTGTTACATTGTTCGTGGCATTGATATGTATGATTTAGAAGGTCCAGTATCAAACAAATTATGTGAAAAGTCTTCTTATAATTATCCAGAATTAGTTCCTAATCTAGTTTCTGGTGGATTGACAGAAGAAGGAAGTGGTCGCCATTTAAATTTTTTCTGGACAGGTGTACCTGAAGTAATAAAATACAGTTTATACAAAGATAATCAAAAAATATCTACTCAAGATTCGACAGGGTATTTTGATTCATCATTGAAATATGGGACAGAATATCAATACCAAGTTTCCTCTTATGACGGTGATGGAGACGAAGGTGTTTCATCTCCAAACACATCTGTTTTCACGCATCCAGAAATAATAGCTCCAAATATCACTGCTCAAGGAGATGTAAACGCCATAAAAGTATCATGGCCTATGGTTGAGCATGCGATTCTATACAAAGTGTTTAGAAATGGTGGTTATTTAACGGATGTCACGCGAACCTTTTTTATTGATAATGTACCAGCTGGTTCAGAATATTGTTATACAATTTCTGCAGAAGATTCATATGGAACAGAAGGACCTAAATCTGAAATTAAATGTGCAAAAGGAATGTATGCTCCACCAGCAACATTAAGTAGTGATATTTTAAAAAATACAATTGCCTTGAGTTGGCTATCTGTGAATGATGTTTCTGGATATCATTTATATAGGAATGATAGTTTAATTGTTGAAACAAAAGATTTATCATATTTGGAAAAAGGATTGAAATTTGATACGAGTTACGATTATAAAATCGCATCGTATGACAAAGATGGAGATGATGGCCCTTATACAAGACTTACCCTAATGACTCACGAAGAAGTCATTGCCCCCAATTTATCGGGTAACGCTGATTTAGAATCAATTCAAATATCTTGGTCTAAACTTCCACTCAAAATTGATCATAAATATCGAATTTATAGGGATGGTGCTATGATTAAAGAATTAATAGATACATCCTATATTGATATTGTAACTCCTGGACAATTTTATTGTTATTCAATTTCATGTGTTGATACTTATGGCACAGAAGGACCCAAATCTAATGAAGAATGTTTGAAAATTATGGTGAATTATCCAGATCAATTATCAATCGTTGGTGATGTGAAACGTGTTATTTTTAAATGGGCAAAAATGATTGGTGCGGAATTATATCATATTTATCGAGTAGATAAAGATTCAGGAGAAAAAACATTCCTTACGAGTACAAAAGGGAATTATTACGAACATAAAGGTCTAGAATTTGATACAGAGTATTGCTATAGTGTTTCGTCAATTGATCAAGATAATGAAGAAGGACCTCAATCACCAACCATGTGTGATGTAGTTCTTCCTCCGCCACATTTATCATTAATTGATGTGACGTTTGTTGAAGAGTCCGGGAATGATTTATTAGATGGTCGTGAAAACGCTTTATTTATTGCACGAATTGTAAATGATGGTAGAAGTCCTGCAAGAGAATTAAAACCATGGTTAGAACCTTTAGGTGAATCATTAACACCATCTTTGATACTGTCAGAAGTACCTGTTTTTAAAAAACTAGATATTAATGATACATTAACTATTTCATTTCCGATTTTTGCTAAACTAAAAATTGAATCAGGAGAACGAAAATTTAATATTCGGGTGAATGAATGGTCAGGACAAGATTTAAAACCTGAGCCAGTTAATTTTACCACTTTGGCAGTTGTCCCTCCTAATATGGTTATTGCTGATTATGCCATTGACAACGAAATTGGGGCACACTACATCCCTAAAAATGAAATTGTTACATTAACTATTCGATTTCAAAATTTATCCATTGGTAAAACAGATACATCATTTTTAAGAATAAATCGTGACCCATCCTTTAGTATTATTGATCATCAAGAAGCTTATGGTTTGGGGATGATTCCAGGTGGAGAATATATTGACTTTAGTTTCAATATATTCAGCCAAAAAGACGAATTTTCTATTTATTTTGATACATATGATTATTTTGGTGTTAAGAAAATAATCCCAATTCACCTTAAAACACTGACTCATTATAAAGGGGCAAAAGATTTAGCCACCTATGAAGTTCCGATGGCAACATTCGTGCAACCTGGAGAAAGGGAAGTAAAGCATACTTTATTGCAAAATATTCCATCCGCAAAAACTGATCGGGATGTTGTAGGTGTTGTATTAGGTAATCAAGCATTTTGGAGTAAAAAAATACATGGGAAATCTTCTGCTAAAGAAAATGTAAAATTAGTCAGAAAATATTTTGGAGATTTACTAGGTGTAAAAGACCATATGTTGTACCCATCTCAAAGTTGGACATTTGATGATGGAATTTCAAAAGTTGATTTATATGATACGTTTGATCCTGACTTCGGGTATATTAGGAAAAAAATGGAATCAAGTCAAAAATATTCTCATTCTGACTCGATAGATTTAATCATTTATTTCTCAGGTGAAGGGACAACTATTGATGGAGAAAAATGTCTAATTCCATTAGATGCGGATCAATATAGAATAAGTTCATTTTATCCAGTTTCACAACTGTATGCTTCCTTAAATGAGTTGAAGAAATTGGAATATGTTGGAAATATTACTCTATTTATGGACATAGATTTTAATAATCCATCCTTTAAATCAAATAATATGTTAACAATAGAAAATTCTGAAATTGATGAGACTCTTATTCCGGATAGTTTAATAGTTCTTTTCCCTGAGCAACAATTACCAGATGAATTGCTACCTCCAAAAGGAATTACAGCTTTTTACGCTTCCAATATTTTTCAAAAATCCTACAATCATGTAGATGAGAATAATGGACTATTTACCTATTATCTATTGAAAGGATTAAAAGGTGAAGCAGATAATGGAGATAAAGTTGTTACAGTTGAAGAATTATATACATATATCGCAAAAAATGTCTATGATACTACAGCCATCTTGTACGGCTCTAATCATCAGGTACCATTATTATTTGCTGGTAATCCGAATCAAGTATTATTTAGATTCCCATAATAAAGTAAGGTCCAAAATAAATGGATACCTGATAATTATGTATCTTAATCCTGAATCTTTTAAAGAAAATATGCGAACGAAATTTCAGGTATGACAAATGTTTTATCATTGGGGTATAATCTAACGTTTTGGACAGATGTATCTATAAAAAAGTGTTAATATAATCCTGTTTCTTTATTTTTCAGGTTCAATTAATTTCAACATGATGGTAAAGAAACTCTTAATAACCTTTATTCTCTTTTCGGTGGCATTTGGCCAAGCAGTATCCATATCTGGGTTTGTATTAAGTGAAAAGGGTAAAGGAATAAAAAAAGCAATTGTAACATTAAAATCACTGGATGGTGATGAAGTAGTAAACACTAAGTCAGATAAAAAAGGTGCTTTTAAGTTAGAAAATATTAGTCCAGCAAAATACATTCTAACGGCAAAGCATAAAAAATCTGGCGAATTTCAAGTTCAGTTAGAACCGAATGAAAATGGTAACACTGATTTAGTCGATTTAGAATTAACCCTATCAAAAGAAGAAATAGAATTAACTATTATTTCATTCGGGGTAATGGATGAACCGATTGCTGGTGAAATAGAAACTATTAGTCAAAATTCAATTACTTTTTCAGGCACAGTGGTAAATGAAAAAGGGAAGGGACTCAAAGAAGTAACACTTTCATTTGTTGATGAAAATGGTGATACTATTTTTGAATCTGAAACAACTAGAAAAGGAGAATTTTCTTTTCCTGATTTGGTACCAAAAATTTATACCTTGATTGCATATCACAAAGAATTGGGAACATTTAAACGGAAATTTATAGAATCCAAGAATGGATATAGCCCTATTGATGATTTTAAAATATCTTTGCCTGATACAACGGATATTTTATGGATTTATACCTTTTTTGGAGAAGGTCCTTTATCAGAAGATCCAACACTTACTATTCCAGCACCTAAAACAAAATCTAAAATTGGGGAAATCATCATTGAATGGACTGAATCACCTTATGCAGATATTTATGAATTATACGAAAATGATCAATTAATCTATGAAGGTGAATCCCCTCGGTATATGACCAAAGCTATTTCGGGTGTAACGCATTGTTTCAAAGTACGTGTTAAAGGTAAAGATGGATTGTTTGGTCCATTTACAGATGAAACGTGTGGGAATAGTTCTATTTCTACTCCTATGAATTTGGCTTCTACCGATTCGCAAAATACAATTTCATTACAATGGTTACCAACTGAAGGTGCTATTTCTTACAATATTTACAGAGATGATAAATTATTATCAAATCAGTCACATAATCGTTTTAAGGATCAAAATCTGTTATATGGTACTCTATACCAATATAGGGTATCTGCGATTGATAATTTTGGGACAGAAGGATTGTTATCCCACCCTGTTCAAAGTAAAACTCGTGAATTAATTCAAGCACCAATCTTATCATCACTTGAAAGTGCTGATGCCATTGTACTTATTTGGAATGAAGTAGAGCATTCATCCAAATATGCTATTTATAGAGATGGGATTCCTGTTATAAAAACAACTAAAACTACTTTTATAGATTCAACACAAGCTGGCAGTAGCTTTTGTTATGAAGTAACTGCTATTGATAGTTTTCAATTGGAAAGTATCGTTTCAAATCGTCACTGCGGCAAAGTGCAGGTGAAGGCACCGAGCACTCTATCTGTTGTAGGAGATGCCAAATCAATTCATCTTTCATGGGATACAGTTGAAGGCTCAAAATCCTATCAAATATATAAAAAATGGCCTGGTGGTGATTTTGATTTACTGTCTCAATCAAAGATGACTCATTTTAGAGATCCTGAATTAGGATATGATGATTCTTTATGTTATGCTATTTCTAGTATAGATCAAGATGGAGTTGAAAGTGATTTGTCAAACCAAATGTGTGCTTCAACATTAGAACCTCCTGAATTAACTATTTTAGGATTTGAATTGGTAGAACCATCAAAAAATGGTGCTTTAGATGCACGTGAAGATGGGAAAATGAGATTTTCAATTCAAAATATTGGTGAAAGTCCCGCACACGAAATTACATTAATCGTTTATCCTGATGCCCCAAAAATATTTGCCTTAAATATGGATACAGTTTTGGTTTTTGATACCTTGAATTCGGATGAAATAAAACATGTTGATTTGGATGTGTCTGCAAAATTAAAAATAGGAACTGCCGAAAGATCATTCTCATTATATGCGACAGAAAAAGATGGCTACCACTTAAAAGAACCCCACCCATTCTCATTTCAAACGGTTGCTGTAGTTCCACCTAAAATTTTACTATCTGATTTTGCAATATCGAATGAATTTGGCGTCCACTACATTCCAAAAAATGAAGTGGTAACACTCACCGGTCGTATTCAAAATGTTGGTGAAGGGTTAACGGAAAACGTTAAATTGAAATTTTTAGAAAATCAGTCTTATTCTATGACTGATTTCAATAGTGATATTCTGTTAGATGAATTAAAGCCGGGTGCTTATTCTGACTTTACCATCGAATTTTCCAGTGTGCGAGACCATTTTTCTATTCCAATTAAATCTACTGATTACCTGGGTATTGAACGCGAGCATATGATTGAATTAGAATTGATGAAACATTATCGTGGTCCAAAAGAATTAACATCATATCCAATCGGGACAATGGTTGTTGATCCATACCCAGAAGAAATGAGTGATGTAGATATTGAAAACCATATTCCAATTGGGAAAAGGAATTCAAATGCATTAGCCATTGTATTTGGAATAGAATCTTATGATAACCCAACACTTCCAAAAGTTCAATTTGCAAACCGTGATGTCAAATTTATGAGAGCCTATCTTCAAAATACATTTGGTATGGACGACTATCAGGTTATTCCTTCTAAAATATGGCATATGGAAAGCGGGCCTACATTAGACGATTTAAATGCCACGTTGGATCCACATCAAGGTGATTTGCGGCATCGTATTGTAACGAGTAATAAGTATTCGGGTGTTGAATCTTTAGATATTTACATTTATTTCAATGGACTAGGAAAACATTCAAATGGGAAACCTTTTTTATTGCCCAAAGATGCTAATCCTGACAGAGATGTATCTCAATATGGGTTAGAAGAATTTTTAAGTCATTTATCCATGGTTTCTGTATTAAATACGGTTCGATCAATTACTGTTATGTTAGATATAAAATGGGTGAATAAACCCGATGAATCCAGTAGCGAATGGGAATTTCCATATTTATCTGAAAAAGTAACTGTTTTAGCAAGTTCCCAGGTTAATGGAAATTCAGACTATTATACAGACATGAACCATAGTTATTTCACATATACTGCATTGAAAGGTTTAAGTGGTGCAGCAGATGATGGTGATGGGGAAATTAGTATTTCTGAATTTTCGAGCTATATACAACAATCAATGTCTAAATTAAATCCAACCCAAAAACCCCACATTATTAGTGTAGATAATGACCGTATTATTGTTGAATATTATGGTGTCGAATAATAGATTAATTATTCAACGGTAACCCTTATAATGAAACAAATATTATCAACTATTATTCTCATAGGTATGGCTGTTTCAATATTTGTATGGAAAGAATTTGATCGTATCAACCAGAAAGATTATCAACTACAACAAATTGCTGAACATAAGCTCAAGGAGAAGCAAGAATTGGATCAAGTCGATGCATTACGGCAAAAGGATATAGAGAGTAAAAGTAAGCATCGTGTCCATGTCTTACATGATAGCCATCCAGAAACAAACACCTATGCTATTATATTAGATGCAACTGGATCACGTGACCCAGACCCAGGAGATGAATTAACATATGAGTGGATTCAAACTTCAGGGAATCCTGTAGAATTAAAACCACATGTAAAGGCTCCAATTATTTCATTTGAAGGATCTCCAGGAGAATATGTTTTTGAATTGATAATTACAGATAATTATGGAGCTACAACTAGAAAAGAAAAAAGTGTAATAATAAATCCAGAACCAAATCAAAGCCCAGTTGCAGATATTAAGGTAAGAAAAGGCAAAGGGACTATTTAATATATTATGGAGAATTATTCTAAAGATTGTGTTGTTGGTATAGATATAGGTGGCACAAACACTAAATATGGTATCGTAAATAGAAGTGGAAAAATTCTATTGTCTAGAAGTATCCCAACAAAAGGTCACCTACCATTTTCAGATTTTCTATCTCGGTCAACATCAGAGATAAAACAACACATTAATAATTTAGATTCATCCTATGAATGTTTAGCAGTAGGAATGGGAGTACCAGATGGAAATTTCCTAAACGGTATGATGCATGACCCACCTAATTTTTCTTGGTCAAATGTTCCAATTGCATCTTTATTCTCTGAATTATTTGAATGTCCAGTTGTTATAACGAATGATGCAAATGCAGCTGCCATGGGAGAAGCACGTTATGGTGTTGCGCAAAAATATGATCATTTCATTGAAATAACATTAGGCACTGGATTAGGGAGTGGCCTCTATGTAGATGGTTCAGTTGTTTTGGGGCATTCTGGCCATGCAGGTGAGATGGGACATATTATTGTTGAACAAGGTGGACGACAATGTGAGTGTGGACTATCTGGATGCTTAGAAATGTATGTCTCCAATAAAGGAATTATGGAAACAATAAAAGAATGTTTAATTCGTCATCCTGAGTCATCTCTGAATGGAATTATTTTCGGAGATCTAAATGGTAAACATATCGATGATGCCTTTGATAACAGTGATAAAGCAGCAGTTGAATGTTATCAATATACAGGTGAAATGCTGGGGAAAGGATTGGCTACAGCCGTCTCAATATTAAGTCCTGAAGCATTCATTTTCTATGGTGGCTTTAGTAATGCTGGTGAGCGTCTTTTGGCATCTACTAAAAATTCAATGAATAAACATTTAATGGATGTATTTAAAGGAACCGTAACTCTCAAGGTTTCTAATATGAAAGAAGGAACAGGAGCAATTCTAGGAGCAACCGCATTAGCTTGGGATGTGGCTGACGATAAAATTAAACTCAATTACTAAAATTAAGTAAATAAAATCAACAAATGAAAAAGCCTCAATGTTTATTGGGGCTTTTTTGTAGCGGCGCAGGGACTCGAACCCCGGACACCCGGATTATGATTCCGGTGCTCTAACCAGCTGAGCTACACCGCCATTAATTGCTAAATTGTAAAAATTCAGCGCGGAAAATTAGGGTAAGCAATGAACCAATACCAACTGAAAATATATTCTGACATTCCTGTCCGAAATAGTAAATTTAGGGGTATTTATTTAATTAATAAGGAGTTACTTCAATGTATCCAAACGTAGATGCTTTCATGGAAGATGTGAAAGCGAAGAACCCTAGGGAAAAAGAGTTCCATCAAGCGGTTCATGAAGTTGTGGAATCTTTATGGGATTACCTACAAGATCATCCACATTACATCCATAATAAAATCCTTGAAAGAATGGTGGAACCAGAACGTGTTCTCATGTTTAGAGTCCCCTGGAGGAATGACAGGGGGGAAGTACAAATTAATCGTGGATTTAGGGTTGAATTCAATTCAGCGATTGGTCCATATAAAGGTGGATTAAGATTTCATCCATCTGTTAATCTTGGTATTCTAAAATTTTTAGGATTTGAGCAAGTATTTAAAAATAGTTTAACCACATTACCTATGGGCGGTGGTAAAGGCGGTTCTGATTTTGATCCAAAAGGAAAGACAGATAATGAAGTAATGAATTTTTGTCAATCCTTTATGACTGAATTAAGTCGTCATATTGGCGCGAATACTGATGTGCCGGCCGGTGACATTGGTGTAGGTGGACGTGAAATCGGATATCTATTTGGGCAATACAAACGTATTAGAAATGAATTTACAGGTGTCTTAACAGGTAAAGGTTTAAATTGGGGCGGAAGCCTTATTCGTCCTGAAGCAACTGGTTATGGAACTGTTTATTTCACAAAAGAAATGTTAAAAACTAAAAATGATGATTTTAATGGTAAAATTGTTGCTATTTCCGGTTCCGGAAATGTAGCTCAATATGCTGCTGAAAAAGTGATCGAATTGGGTGGAAAAGTTGTCACATTGTCTGATTCATCTGGATCCATTTATGATGAAGCCGGTATTGATTCTACAAAACTTGCTTGGGTCATGGATTTGAAAAATAACAAACGTGGTCGTATTATAGATTATGTTGAAGAATTTGGAGGAACATATTTAGAAGGACGACGTCCATGGTCTGTCAAATGTGATGTCGCTTTACCATGTGCAACACAAAATGAAGTAAATGCAGAAGAAGCTACAATGCTTGTGAAGAATGGTGTAATTGCTGTAGGTGAAGGTGCTAATATGCCAACAGAAGCTGATGCAGTAGATATATTTCAGTCCAATGGTGTATTATTTGGACCTGGAAAAGCTGCGAATGCTGGTGGTGTTGCAGTTTCTGGATTAGAAATGAGCCAAAATAGTATGCGCTTATCTTGGACACGAGAAGAAGTAGATGAACGTCTTCATGTTATTATGAAAGATATTCATGAATCATGTGTGAAATATGGTACTGAAGGCGATACCATTAATTATGTTAAAGGAGCAAATATTGCTGGGTTTATCAAGGTAGCAGATTCTATGCTTGATCAAGGTGTTGTTTGATTTTTTAATACGCTAAAATAGAAAAAGCGTTTTTGTTCAATCAAAAACGCTTTTTCTATTATTATTATGAAGAAATATTAAATGCCAGTGGATTCTTCTTCGTCCATGATTTCAATTTCTGGTGGGATAGGTTTATAAATAGTTCCATTACCAGTCATACCCTCAATAGCAATATGCATGGGGTAATCTAATTTTATCCAATCTACATATGTTCCTTTTTGGTGAACGTGCGATGACTTTAACCAGTCATGATCAATAAAATCATCTTTCATTTTTGGATCAATTGTAAAATATCCAATACGCAAACTTGTCAAGTTTTGAAAAAAGTGACTTCCAAATGAAGGATCAATTGGTTGATCTTTTAATCCAACTTCAATAATAGCTTGTGCTTTAGATATTTCTTCCCATTCAACGGGTATTCCGAGCCATGGATCTGCTGAACCCCATCTGCCTGGGCCAACCAACACATAATGATCGGATTTAAAAATTTTATTGAGTTTAGCAATTTCACGCGCAATTTCATGTGTTTTTGCAGTATCAAACATTTTAGGTCTCACATAAATAATATCAGTTAAATCAGGGATGAACCCATCGCCTAATGTAATATGACTTCTGCAAAAAATATCTTCATGAGATGTTGTAATTGTAGTCGGTGTTTGGTTTCCTGTTATTCCCATTGGCTTTATTTGCAATAAACAAAATTCTGCTTGAGTTGGATTCCCTTTTACAATATTAATCGCAAATTCAATTTCTACAGGGCAGCCTAAGGACGTTTGGGATATTTGAAGCAGTTTTTCCAATATTTCAGGGAGTGGAATCAATTTCCAATTTAAAATAGGAGCAAAAGTAACCACACGTGTTCCAGGATAACTGAGAGAATCTCTCAAAATTTGGTCATCACTTGATATAACGCTTCCAACCCATTTTAGTATGCCATCTTTTTCAGCAACGGATAATTTATAGGATGTTAAGTCAGATGTTTTTGATGTGGATGTTAAATCTAAACTATAAAATTGGTATTGAGAATTTTGTAGAGTGGAGCGAACGGAATAAAATTGTGGTAGAATACCAGGATATTTAGGAGATATTCTTAAACATCTTTCTCCATCTACAATTGTCCGGCCAAAACCAAGAGCCAAATAGGCTACTCCTTCGTCACGTTTCATATAAGAAACAGGATAATAATTATAACTTTGTGCTACACCACTGATTGTGGGATAAAAACGTTTCCCATGATGCTGGCCTGTTATTTCCATTATAATGACAGCCATTTTTTCTTCTTCAATCCGATGATTTGTTTTATCCATCAATGTTTTTGCACGTTGAAAAAAAGTAGATGCAAAAACTTTTTTAATGGCGACATATAAACCATTTAAGCGAGTATGCATATCCGAATCAGCATTAGGCAACATATACGTTTCATAGGCGCCAGCTAATGGTTGATATTGAGAATCTTCTAATAAACTAGATGATCGAACAGCAATAGGAAAATGGTTATTGTGTAAAAAGGATTCAAGCTTAATTCTTAAATCAACAGATAAATCACTTTTTAGGAAATATTTTAAAATGACTTTATCTGATTTAGCTTTTAATGTTTTTTCCCATAAATGATTATCTTTCATGAATTGATCAAATTCATCCGTTCCAATAACAGCTGTTTTTGGTATTCTTATTTTTATTTGTGGGAATTCATCATGAAGATTTGCTTCATTAATCATAGATTTTGCAAAGGCTAACCCGCGAGCTTTTCCACCCAACGAGCCACCACATAATCTAAAAAATGATCCAGATTCTTCTGGATGTTCAGTAGAATAATTGAATATTTGACTTTTTTCATTTCCTATGACAGGAGACGTTAAAGCATCTAACAAGTTTGTTCTTAATTCTTCACCCGTTTTAAAATCTTTTAAATTCATGGCTCTAATTCGAGACGCAAGTTGGAACTCAGTCCGAGCAGCTAACCAATTTGAGAAATGATTATACTGACCGTGGTATAACAAGGATTGAATATTTGTTTTTTCAATTACTTTAGTTAATTCTGGTATTGTTGAAGCTGAAGCGATTTTTCGACCATTTTTACCACGAAATATAAAATCACCAAATCCAAAGTTAGCTACCATGAATTCCCTTAATTCTTGCAACAGAGTTGGCGAATATTTATGTAAAAATTGTGCACCATATTTATTTGCCGTTTTTTTATTGCTTTTATCTGTGGAGTGTAAAAGAACAGGGATAGTTGGTTCAATTTTTCTAACCCATTTTAAAAAAGCAAAACCTGCATCTGGATTTTCTTCACCTTGTTTGAAAAATTGAATATCAGAAATGATTCCTATTGTATTATGTCTATATTTTTTAAAGAATTTTTGAGCTGTTTCAAAATTGGGAGTAAATAAAACTTTAGGTCGACCTCTCATATGGAGAAGCATTTTTGTATTGTTTAGGCTTTTATCTGTCAAATTTCGAATATGGTAAACTATTTCCCGATATATAAATGGAAGAAGAGTTGAATACATTCGGGGAGAATCTTCAATAACAATGATGGCACGAACATCTCCTTTCAAAATATCTCTTTTTGCATTGCGACGATCTTCAAAATATTTAATAATGGCAGGAAATACAGCTGCATCTCCGGACCAAATGAATACACGATCAATTGATTTGGATGTAATTTGATCTGATAGTTGTTTTAATTCAGACTCATCAAATAATAAAAGGACAACAGGCTTCTTTGGATAAATCTCTTTTATTGCCTTTCCCAATGAAATAGGATCTTTATCTTCTATTCGTAACATAACTATAACGAGATCAAATTTCCGTTTACGAAGTAATCCTAACGCATCTGCTGCCGTGGATGCTTGAGTAACGCGAGGAGCATAGTTAAAATTCATACCAATATATTCTGTAAGAATTTGTTCGGTCAATCGACCATCTTCTTCCAAAATAAAAGCATCATATGGGCTAGAGACCAACAAGATGTTGTGAATCCGATTTATCATCAAATCTTGGAAGTCAAAAACTTGATTATTTAATTTACTGCCTGGTTTCATATGGATAAGTTATTGCTCATTTGATAATATTAAATTTAGCATTAGATATTTCTTAGTACATCTTCATAATTTAGGCGATTGATATGACTGGAATTTCACCCATCATGAAGCCTTTTTCAACCTTTGGGTTTTTGGCAATGGACTTACTTTTCCCCAATCATTGTTTATCTTGTGATAAATCAATCATGAGATCGAAGCAAAGTTTGTGCGAATCTTGTTTGGACAAGTTGCAATCCCTAGACTCAAAATCTTCCGTTGAGCATTTAACGGTAAAAGACGATGTGGATGAAGCATATGTAGGATGGGCTTTTACCGATGAATTACGTGCCCCTATTCATTCACTTAAATACCAAGATAGGGCATTATTAGGGAAAGAATTGGGACGAATGCTTGGGAATAAACTAACAATGATCGGATCGATTGATTATTTAATTCCAGTTCCATTGCATGCTGTGAAAGAAAGAGATCGTGGATATAATCAAGCTTATTGGATTGCAAAAGGATTAGGTGAAAGTTGGAATCTTCCAGTTAAACAGAATGTAATTCATCGTATAAAATCTACAGAAACTCAAACAGCATTAAATCAAGTTGAACGTAAAGAAAATATGAAAAGTGCATTTCATGTTCGGAAAAATGTTTCTGGCGCTTCCATTGGTATTGTGGATGATGTGTTAACCACCGGTTCAACAATTTCATCTATGGCAGTCGAATTAAAAAAAGAAGGTGCTATAAATATAATGGCACTTACGGTGGCAACACCATTGGAGAAAAAACATGATTAGATCAATCAAATCATTTGACATAAAAGATAAAAATATACTTATTCGAGTTGATTTTAATGTTCCATTAAATGACCAAGGTCAAGTGGAAGATAACTTTAGAATTATGAGTGCAATACCAACCATTAAGTATTGTATTGAAGCGGGGGCATCTGTGATTCTTATGTCTCATTTGGGAAGACCAGGGGGAGAAATAGACCCAAAATATAGTTTAATTCCCATTGGAGAAGAATTAGCAGGGATACTTGAAATGCCCATCAAATTTTCCCATAACCCTATTTCTGAAGATGCACATGATACATCTCTTGGACTAAAGCCAGGGGAAGTCCATTTATTAGAAAACTTAAGATATTTTGAAGGAGAAGAATTAAATGACTATGAATTTTCTTCAAAATTAGCAAAGCATGGCCAAATATATATTAATGATGCATTTGGAACAGCTCACCGATCACATGCATCAAATGTAGGCGTCCCAGCGCAATTCAAACATAAAGGGATCGGATTATTGGTGGCCCGAGAAATGCAATATTTAAGTGCAGCAATAAAACGCCCAAATCTTCCATTGACACTTATTTTAGGTGGAGCAAAAATTGGATCAAAACTTGGATTAATTGAATCCTTTTTAGATAAAGCAAATACCATCATAATCGGTGGATGTATGGCATTCACATTTTTAAAAGCGAAAGGATATAATATTGGTAATTCTTTATTAGATGAATCAATGGTATCTACAGCTTCAAAGATTATGAACATGGCTCGGTTAAAAGGGGTTCAATTATTGTTGCCAACGGATGTAATGTGTGGGAAGAATTTAGAAGCAATTGAACCATTAGGCCCTTACTCTATTCATGATTTACCATCGGATCTTATGGGATTAGATATTGGGTCTGGATCTGTTGATGCTTTTTCAAAGGTATGTTCTGAAAGTGGAACTGTGGTTTGGAATGGTCCTATGGGTTTATTTGAAATAAATGGATTCGGAACAGGTACAATGAAAATTGCAGAATCACTTGAAGCATTAGTCGAAAATGGAGGTACAGCAATTGTGGGCGGAGGGGACTCTGCGGCAGCTGTAAAAAAATATGGGTTATCAGATAGTATGTCCCATGTATCAACTGGAGGTGGTGCTTCCTTAGAATTATTAAGTGGGAAAATACTTCCTGCTTTAGAAATATTGGAGTAAATAATGGAAAAATATCCTATAGTAGCTGGAAATTGGAAAATGCATAAAACGACGACAGAAGGTAAATCTTTCGTCGAAGAAACGATAAATATGCTTTTGGATATAGAAAAAGTGACAATTATATTCGGCCCGCCTTTTACGGCGCTTTTTGACTTGGATGTTAAAACCCCATTTTTTTTGGGGGCTCAAAATTGCCATTGGGAATCGCATGGTGCATTCACTGGCGAAATATCTACGGATATGCTAGTAGATTGCGGTGTTCATTATGTGATTATCGGACATTCAGAAAGACGACACGTTTTTCATGAATCAGATGACTGGATTAACCGGAAAGTTCATGCAGTATTAAATGCAGGCATGACACCCATTCTATGCATTGGAGAAAAATTAGAGGATAGAGAATCTGATAATACTCAATCTGTTTTAAGTTCTCAATTGATAGAAGGGTTAAAGGGCATTGATTCTTTGGAAAATATTGTGCTGGCTTATGAGCCTGTCTGGGCTATTGGAACTGGTATAACAGCGAGTGTAGGTCAGGTAAATGATACACATAATGTTATTCGACAAGAATTGAAGGTGGTATTCTCTGATTCAGAAAGTGAAACAGTTCCAATCCTTTATGGAGGTTCTGTTAATCCGGGGAATGCGACCGAACTTATATCGGTAGATGGAGTCGATGGTTTTTTAATTGGTGGAGCCAGTTTAACATCTGAGCCATTTACAGAAATTGCAAGACAAGTAGAACAACATATGAAGGAAAAATCATGACAGGATTTCTAATTTTATTACACGCAATTGTGAGTCTATTACTCATAACTGTTATTTTAATGCAAGCGAGTCAAGGTGGCGGATTATCAGGTACAATTGCAGGACAAGCTACATCTTCAATCTTAGGTGGCCAAGGAGCCGCGACTGCGTTAAGTCGAATAACAACATGGCTTGGAGGATTATTCCTAGTATTGGCAGTTGTCATCAGTATGATTTCTGGACCAGCTGAATCTTCAGGATCATCCTTAATTAAACAAGAGGCAGACAATGCACCTACAGCCGTACAAGGAACGGAATTAGAAATACCAACCGTTGATCCCACGTTAGAATCGCCTAGCGATCAATGATACTTTATGCCGAAGTGGTGGAATTGGTAGACACGCATGCTTGAGGGGCATGTGGGGGAAACCCTGTGCCGGTTCGAGTCCGGCCTTCGGTACTAAATAAGTCCTGCCGAAGTGGGACTTATCATTATCAATGAGATAATTAATTTTAATTAAATATGAAAAAGGGGCAACATCGTTGCCCTTTTTTATTTGTAGCCCTAGATTTCCGTTCTATGAATACACTCAATAAAAAGATTATCTATCTACTTTTATTTTTTACAGCCATTCCCATTACGGCGCAGGATATTACTATTTTCTTTTTAAAAAATGGATCTATTGTACAAGGGAAAGTGTTGGATGAAAATAATCGCCGAGTCTTTTTAAAGACAGAAGAAGGAATTCTTAAGATTGAACCAAGAGAAGTCATAGGTCGTGAAAGTGACGCGAATGATGGCGATTTATCCTATCTATTTGAAAAAGTTGATTATGTTCGAGACCATATGGAACATTTAAGTGGACGAATGAAGCTATGGTCCGATTCATTAGATGTTAACTTAAAAAGTTTGAATGATATGATTCATAATATAGAATCAATTCAATATGAATATGAAATAGACTTTTTAAGATTAAATAGTACGTTAAAAGCAAAATCAAAAGCATTGGCAAAATTGGAGCATTTAGTTGACCAATCTAGCCATAAACAAGCATCGATTTCTTCTACACTTTCAACTACAGTTGATTCATTATTTACACTTTCTGATGATGTATTACTTCTGGAAACAAAAGTTAAAACCAACGGAAATCAAAGTACAATACTCACAGGTACTGTTACAAATCTTATTGATGATATAAGAGATTTAAGGCGATCTAATCAAGATAATAGAAATCATATTGATATATTAACAGGATCTCTAGCAGATTTAATTCGTACAATGGACAAAGTGCAATCTAAATTAGAATTACATGATTCTCTCTTGGTAAAAACAACATCTTCAATTACAGATCTAAATAATACCATTTCAGATTTAGGAGATAAAATAGATTTACGGCATAATGAACTTATTTTGTCCATGGAAAAACAGTTTAAGAATTCTAATAATACATTGGAATCTGTAAATCGACAATTGAAGGATAAAAATTCAAAATTATCGAAAGAGATAGTAATGTTAAGTAATTCGATTGAAACTTTGGAAAAACGATTATCAAAAATAGAATTTGACCTCACAAAGCCTTGACGTAATCCCTGTGGAATTGATTATGAAGATGTATTAAATTTTGGGCTGGAAAAAACTGAATTCACTTAAAGATATAAATAGGAATAGTAAAATTATGAGATTATTAAAAACCATTTTATCCTTTAGCCTTATTCTTACAACCTTAATATTTGCTCAAGATCCTGAAGAAGTATTACAAACAGCTGAAACTCAAAGGGCTTCTGGCGATTTTGAAGGTGCTGAAGCATCCCTAAAACAGTTACTTAGCGTTGACCCTTCTTTTGCTCCGGCACATATTGGTCTTTCAAAATTGGCATTACATAAAGGTGATTTAAAGAAGGCAAATGAGCATTCCAACACAGCGGTCCAAATGGATGAAGATTTTCGTGATTGGTCTAAACAATTGGATGGCATTCGAATCGGGATTCAAAATGGAACTCAAGCAGTGAAGCGGGGGCAATTTCCTGAAGCGGTTACTGAATTTGAAAAAATCTTACAGAATTTTCCATATTTTTCTGAAGCATACTTTTATATAGGGTTAACGAAGTTCCGTGAAAAAAACCTAGATGGTGCTGCCACAAATTGGGGGAAAGCATTAGAATTATATCCAAAGCATAGAAAGGCTCGAAAAGGATTAAATAATATAACTAAGCAATATTTAAATAATGGGAATAAGGCCTATAAAACAGGTAACCTCGATAAAGCATTAACGTATTATCAACAAGCATTAAAGTATGACGATTCCTTCTATTTAGCATATTTCCAAATCGGTGTTATTGAAAAAAAGCAAGGAAACTCCAATCGTGCTATTGAAAATTTTCTTAAAGTGTTAGAACTTAAACCTGAATATGATAAAGCATGGTTTACTCTGGGTGTAGCTTATGAGGTTGATGATAAATTAACAGAAGCTGAAGAAGCTTATTTAAAAGCGATTGAAATTAATACTGGTTATACAAAAGCGTATGGAAATTTGGGTAAAATATATACAGATGAGGGAAAGTATGATGAAGCCTTAAGCCTTTTGAATACAGCAATTCAAATAGACCCAGAATATGCAGATGGTTATATGAGAATTGGTTTTGTGCACGTGGCTCAAAATAATCCTGAAGAAGCCATTGCCAATCTAGAGATTGCTGCATCTATCAATGAGAGAAATTATAATTTATGGTTTTCATTAGCAGAACAATACAATGTTGTTGGGAAATGGGATGATGCTATAAATGCAGCGTTAAAATGTAAAGATTTAAAAAAATCCTTCGGTGGATCTTGGTATCAAATGGGTATAGGAGAAATGGGAAAAAAGAATAAAACACGTGCGAGAAAATATTTCGAAGAAGCCCGAAAAGATCGTAGTTGGAGAAAATTGGCTGAACGAAAAATTGACGAAATAAATAACCCTGCAAAATACGCAAAGTAAATGATTTCACCTGCATCAACCATCCAAGGTGTAGTTTTTGATTTAGATAATACGTTACTAGATTTCATGAAAATGAAAGAATTCGCTGTTAAATCTGCCATTAAAGGTATGATTGAAGCAGGGATGATTTTGGATGAAGAAAAATCATACGACCAAATTATTGATATTTATAACGAATTCGGTTGGGAGAACCAAAAAGTCTTTAACGTTTTTCTTGAGCAAACAATTGGGAAAGTCGATAATAAATTTTTAGCGGCAGGAATAGTAGCATATAGACGAGCGAGAGAAGCCAATTTAATGGTATATCCAAATGTTAATCGTACATTAATGGCTCTTGCAAAGCGGGGAATTAAATTAGCCGTTGTTTCTGATGCGCCTAGCAGAGAAGCATGGATGCGTATCTATTATCTCAATTTATACCACTTTTTTGATGTAGTTGTTACATTTGATGATAGTGGTGAACGAAAACCCTCTTCAAAACCATTTGAATTGGCATTATCTGGTATGGATATTAAAGCAGAAAAAACCATTATGATTGGTGACTGGCCTGAAAGAGATGTTGTTGGGGCTCAGCAAATAGGAATGAAAACTGCATTTGCTCAGTATGGTGATACTTTTGGAACAAAAGTATCAGGAGCAGATTGGGACTTGAATGACATTTATGAATTGGTTTCTATAATAGATAAGTTAAACGGAAGTGCCTGAAACATTCATTGGGACTGATATTGTTTCAGTCCATCGTATTAATGATGTATTGAAACGTCACGGTGAACGTTTCAAAAATAAAACTTACACTTTAACAGAAATAGATTATTGCCAATCAAAAGCAAACCCTGAAATCCATTATTCAGGAAGATTTGCAGCAAAAGAATCAATCCAGAAAGCAATCTATTCATCTGGGCATAAAGATATTATTCCATTAAATATGATTGAAATAATTTCAGGGGAAGATGGAGAGCCTATTGTCCAATTATTATCGGCTATCCCTGGACAATGCAAAGTGAGCATATCTCATACAGCTGATACTGCTATTGCATTCGCACTTTATAACCCAGAAAAATGACTCGTTTATTAACGAAAGAACAAGCTCGCCAATTAGATCAAATATCCATTAATGATTTAAATATCTCTGGAATACAACTCATGGAAAATGCAGGGAAAAAGATTGCGGAACTTGCACGAGAATTAATATCAAAAATTCATCATCCATCTATATTAATTATTTGTGGAAAAGGGAATAATGGAGGCGATGGGTTTGCAGCTGCTTTACAATTATATGAATGGGGATATCAAATCTATATACAGGCAATATCTGATGCTCAAAATATAGTAGGTGATTCATTACACTTTTACCAACAGTGCGAACAAAAAGAATTATTTATTACGTATGGATCTGATGTCCCGCCTATCGAAAATCAAGATTTAATCATAGATGCAGTTTTAGGAACGGGAATAAGGTTACCAATTCGTTCTGAACTCATTCCCATAATTGAATGGATTAATCAGGTAAATAGTATTGTTTTATCAGTAGATGTTCCGTCTGGACTAGATGCGGATACAGGTCAAACAGATCCTACAGTAGTAAAAGCTGATTATACAATTACCATGGGACATGAAAAAATTGGTATGGTTTTTGGAGATGGGAAACCACTTTGCGGAATAGTCGTAACGGCTGATATTGGATTCCCCGCTATTAATGATATACAATTATCTGGGCGAGAATGGACTCTTTTCAAGGAAGACATTGCATATAAATTATTAACGTCACCCAATAGAAATACATATAAACATCGGCAAGGCAAAGTACTTATTGTTGCAGGATCAAAAGGAATGACGGGTGCAGCCATTCTTTCTACCATGGCTGCAATGCGAACTGGTGCAGGATTAACTATTACATGTACACCATCGTCATTAAATACAGTATATGAAAAACATATTTTAGAAGGAATGACATTGCCATTAGACGATGATGGAAAAGGGTATTTTAGTCTAAACCATTTTGAAGGAATAAAAGAAAAGATGGATTGGGCTGATGTTGTTATTATTGGACCTGGATTAGGATCACATGAAGAAACAGTACAACTTGTTTCACAATTATTAAAATTTTCTAAAATTCCTATAATATTAGATGCAGACGGTTTGCGTTGCATCTATAATAATGCATCATTATCAGAAATAAAGTGCCCATTAATTATTACTCCCCATTTGGGCGAATTATCTTATCTAGTTAACAAAGATTCAAGTTTAGTCCAAAATGCCCCAATGGTTTATGCTGAAGAATGGATGAAAACTTTCTCTGGGATAGCAGTTGTTAAATCAGTACCTGCAACTGTATTTCACAAAAATAAAGCAATTATGAATACATCTGGCCATTCAGGCTTAGCTAGTGCGGGAACCGGAGATGTTTTATGTGGAATAGTTGGTAGTTTTGTCGCTCAAGGATTGTCCCTTAAAGATGCCGCACAATTGGGTGTATTCATTCATGGAAAAACTGCTGATTCATTATTATCAAAAAAAGGGTATCGTGGATTATTAGCATCCGATTTGCTAGATGAAATCCCAAATATAATTAAAGTATATGAATCAGTATAAAATTGGAGTTGTCCTTTATATGGGCATCATAATTATTGTTTCAAGTATTCCGGGAAACGCATATCCAAAAGTAGATATATTGAATGCAGATAAATTTGTTCATACAATTGAATATGGTATATTAGGATTTCTACTAATAAAAGCATTTCCTTGTGATTGGGGAATCCATTTAATTGGTCTTATTTTCTTGGGCAGTTTATTTGGAATAATTGATGAATGGTATCAACAATTTACACCAGAGCGCTTCTCAAGTATGTGGGATGCACTTGCAGATAGCTTAGGAATAATAATTGGAGTTCTCATAACAAAATTGATCATGAATACGAAAGAATGATAAACCAACTTTCTATAAAAAATTATGCCATTATTGATGAATTAAGTCTTCCATTTTATGAAGGATTAACCGTCGTTACAGGTGAAACAGGGTCTGGGAAATCTATTCTCCTACAAGCAATGAGTGTTGCGTTAGGTGGCAAAACATCAAAAATCATGGTAAGAAGTCACGAGTCAAGAGCCGTGGTTGAAGCTAGTTCTAATCAAGGAGACTTTAGACGAATTATAACATCAAATGGCCATCAAAAATCATTTATAAATGATGAGCCAACAGCCATCGATCTATTTAGGAATCAAACACAATATTTAGCAGATTTCCATGGCCAACATGAACAGCAAGTTATCCTGAAAAAAGATTCACACATTGATTATTTAGATCGATATGGGAATTTAGAAGCAGATAGCATAAAAGTGCAGGATTTATACCAATTATTACAATTGAAAAGAAAACAATTGAAGAATGCCATTTTATCTTCTCAAGAGCGAAAAGATCGTTTAGAACTTATCCAATTTCAGCTCCAGGAAATTCAAGCAGTTAACCCTGAATTGGGAGAAGATATTTCATTAGACAATGCCTATCGGAAGATGGTTCACCAAGAAGAAATATTAACAACATTACAATCAACTGATGGACAACTTTCGCAAAATTCAGAATCAATCCAAAATCAGTTATCGAGTGTTAAAAACCAAATTGAAAAATTATGTAAATATGACAGCCAATTGGGAATATTGGCTAATACAATTGATAGTGCTCTCATCTCAGTCCAAGATGTATCTTCTGGTATTAGCGACTATTTGGTGAATCTTGACCATGATCCAGACCAGTTAATAGAAGTGCAAGATAGACTTAATGCCATAGAAGGACTCAAAAGAAAATACGGTGGCCAGTTAGAAATGGTTTTAGAGAAAAAAGAAGATATTGAGAAAGAAATTCAAACATTGTATTCTGCGAGCCAATCGGTAAACAGTTTATATGATGATATTGAAAAACTCGAAAGTGATTACAGGACGAAGGCAACCTTTCTTCATGATAAACGTATTATAATGGCAAAGAAGTTGGCTAAAGATGTTATAGCGATTATGGAAAATTTAAATATGCCTCATGCACAATTTGAATCACGAGTTACATTATCTCCATCAAAGGATTCATTTATTACTATCAATAATATAAGCGTTAATAGTTATCCCAAAGGAATTGATCAAGTGGAATTCTACTTAAGTGCAAATCCGGGTGAACAATTAAAGCCTTTAACGAATATTGCATCTGGGGGTGAAACTTCTAGAATTATGTTAGCTTTTAAGACTGTATTTCAAAAAAAAGATATGGTAGAAACGCTAATATTTGATGAAATTGATACAGGTATATCGGGTGAAACAGCAGAAAAAGTTGCTGATTGTTTAAGAAAATTAGCCAGAGATAAACAGGTTTTTTGTATTTCTCACTTACCCCAAATTACACGAAAGGCTGACTTCCATTTGCATGTGAGTAAATCCGTTGATAACAATCAGACTCACGTTGAAGCAAGCTATTTAGACAAAGAAAAAAGTGAAATAATATTAAATCAATTTTTTAACTCACAAATATAAAGTACCATGGATAAAATAATAATTAATGGCGGAAATCCATTAGAAGGATCAGTTGAAATTAGTGGCGCAAAAAATGCAGTATTACCAATTATGGCAGCTGCTTTAATGGGAAATGGCATTTCTATAATTACGCGTGTCCCAGATTTAAGAGATACAAGAACCATGATTCGACTTATGGAAATAATTGGGGCAAAAGTTTCTTTTAAAGAAGGTACTTTAACAGTTGATGGTTCATCCGTAAATAATCCAGAAGCACCCTACGATTTGGTTAAAACAATGCGCGCATCTTTTTACGTTTTAGGACCCCTTATTGCTCGGTTTGGAGAAGTTAAAGTATCACTCCCTGGTGGATGCGCATGGGGACCACGACCTGTTGATTATCACCTAAAAGGATTGGAAGAATTAGGAGCAAAAGTCACATTGGATAGTGGATATATTTTAGCAGAATCTAAAAAATTGCAAGGGAAAACAATTCGATTCGAATATCCTAGTGTTGGTGCTACTGGGAATATTGCAATGGCTGCAGTGACAGCAAATGGTACAACAATCATCGAAAATGCTGCTCGAGAACCAGAAATTGAACAATTATGTATCTTTCTAAATAAAATGGGAGCTGATATTTCAGGAGTTGGAACAGACAAATTAATCATTAAAGGTGTTTCTCAACTTGAACCTGCTGATATTGAAGTGATTCCGGATAGAGTTGAAGCGGGCACATTTCTTATGGCTGGCGCTGCGTTAGGTGAAGTAACAATTAACAAAATCGTACCAACACATTTAAGAACAGTTCTCATCAAATTAGAAGAGACAGGAGCCAAGGTACGCACAAATCAAAATTCAATAACAATTACTCGTTCTGATAAAATAATACCGGTTGATATGACAACTGCTGTATTCCCAGGTTTCCCCACAGATTTACAAGCACAATGGGTTGCATTAATGATGTTAGCAGAAGGATCATCTGTGATTACAGATACAGTTTATCATGATCGATTTAGCCATGTTCCTGAATTGAATCGATTGGGAGCAAATATCCATGTTGAAAATAATGTTGCTATTATTCGTGGAGTAAAAAAATTAGTTGGAGCACCTGTTATGTCAACAGATATACGAGCAAGTGCATCTTTAATCAATGGAGGATTAATGGCTCATGGGAGAACAGAAGTGAGTCGTATATATCATATTGATCGTGGTTATGAAAGGATTGAAGAAAAATTCAGATTACTTGGAGCAGATATTATGAGAAAAACTGAATCTTGATTTCGTGCTTTTTATAAACTTAAAAAGATGTAATTTTTCGCAATTATTAGTGATGATTTTAAGATGAGAGTTGTTATTATAGGCGGTGGAGAAGTTGGCTTCCATGTGGCAAAAGCCCTGAGTGAAGAAAATTTCGATATAACCATAATAGATATTTCCCCTGAAAAGTGTAGGCGTGCTTCCGAAAACCTTGATGTAATTGTTGTAGAAGGGAATGGCGCAAGTCCAAAAACATTGGTTGAAGCAAATGTTAGTGAAGCGGATTATGTTTTATGCCTAACACGTGTAGATGAAGTAAACTTGATTGCATCCCAACAAGCTCATGAATTGGGAGCAACAAAAATTATTGCAAGACTTCGAAATCAGCAATACACTACACGGCATTCAATTATTCGACCAGAAAAATTTGGTGTAGATCTTGTCATCCATCCAGAACGTGCTGCAACAGAAGAAATTATTCGTCTCATCCATCATCCATACGCTGTCCAAGCAATGGATTTTGAAAGTGGAAGATTAAAAATGCTTGGTGTGTATATGGATAAAACTTGTGCAAGTTTTTTAAATCGTCCTTTAGGAGAGATTGCATTGGAAAATAACCATTTTAAATTTGGTATTATTGCTGTTTTAAGAAATAGTGAAACACACGTTCCGTGGGCAGATTTCAAATTTGAAATAGGTGATTGTATTTATTTTATAGTTAAGGCAGAAGATGAACCAAACTTACTTGGAATGTTATGTAAAGAAGCTCAAGAAGTAAAAAGAGTTATGATTCTAGGCGGGAGCAAAATAGGTCGTTCTTTAGCTGAAGAATTGAAAGACACATATTCTGTTCGTTTGATAGAAGAAAACCGGAAAAAAGCTGAATATATTGCTCATACTATTGACGATATTATGGTAATTAATGGAGATGGAACGGATATAGAATTTCTTAAGGCAGAAAATATCCAAGATGTGGATAGCTTTATTGCCGTGACGGAAAATGAAAAAACAAATTTAATTGCTGGTTTATTAGCTCATCATATGGGTTCGGGTCAAACTATTACTCATGTAACAAAAACAGAGTATATACCAACAATTCAAGAAATTGGAATTGTGTCGGTGATTAGTAAAAATTTATCAACAGTTAACTCCATATTACGAGAAATGCATAGTGATATTTCAAATGCGAGTGTAACAACATTTGAAGAAATTGATGTAGATGTGATCGAATTTCAACCAGAGAAAGGATCACGTGCTGTTGAAGCACCGCTGCGTGAATTAGACTTTCCAGCAGATAGTATTGTTGGAATGATTAACCATCATGGTAAGTTAATGCTTGCTCGTGGCGATTCGCAAATGACCGTTGACGATATTGCATTAGTATTTGCAAAACCAAAAGCCATACCAAAACTAAAAAAACTTTTTTCAGCATGAAATCTAAAACACTCCTAAATATTCTGGGAGCTGTCCTAGCTTTTATGGGCATTACAATGGTAGCGCCTATTTTAATATCAGCTTTTTATAATGAATCTGATTTTATTGGTTTTGTTTATTCTTCTGCTATATGTATCTCGATAGGGATTCCAATATGGTATTTTACTCGTACGAATCGTTCATTAACGAATCGAGATGGATTTGCAATTGTTACATTCTCTTGGATTATGACTGCATTAGCTGGTTCATTGCCTTTCTATTTGAGTGGATCCATTCCCGATTTTACAAATGCATTTTTTGAATCTATGTCGGGAGTCACAACAACTGGGGCATCCATTCTAGGTAATGCTGAAGTGATGCCCCATTTGCCAAATGGAATTGAAAGTTTGCCGCATGGGATATTATTTTGGCGTTCATTTATCCAGTGGATTGGTGGAATGGGGATTGTAGTATTCTATATTGCTATTTTGCCTTTATTAGGGGTGGGTGGTGTTCAATTATTTAAGGCTGAAGTACCTGGACCTGTCGCAGATAAAATTACACCACGCGTTCGTGAAACAGCCAAATACCTTTGGTTGGTTTATACAGGATTTACTCTCGCAGAAGTGATTGCACTTATGATTGCCGGTATGCCAGTCTTTGATGCTGTTTGCCACTCATTAACGACGATGCCAACTGGTGGATTTTCAACAAAAAATGCTAGTATTGGATTTTATGATAGTTCTGCAATACACTACATTATTACATTTTTCATGTTTGTAGCTGGAGTGAATTTCACTCTCCATTTTAAGGCAATTGCAGGAGATTTCAAGGGGTATTTTCGAGATAAAGAGTTTTTAGCTTACCTGAGTATTATTATGGGTATTTCTATTATCATCTTTTTATCTCTCGTTTCTCATGGTGGAGCCTTGTCACAAATAAATGTTCGAGATTCTATTTTCCAGACCGTTTCTATTCTAACAACAACAGGGTTTGGATCTCCCGATTATGAATTATGGCCATACTTTGTCCAAATAATACTATTAGTTTTAATGTTTGTTGGCGGAATGGGAGGTTCGACAGGTGGCGGAATGAAAATAATTCGGTGTATGTTATTGGGGAAATATGCTGCACATGAAACTAGACGAATGCTCCATTCCCGAGCTATTATTCCTGTAAGAATTGGAAAACACCATGTGAGTGAAGATGTGGTTCAAAATACTTTAGGCTTCTTCTTATTTTTCATTACTGCTTTTGTAATAACATCCATTTTATTAACTATGTTAGGTATAGATATTGAATCTGCGATTGGTGCTTCTGCGTCTGCAATGGGTAATATTGGCCCTGGATTAGCTCAATTTGGGCCCACAGATAATTATGCATTATTGCCTGATTTAGGGAAATGGATATTAACATTTTGTATGTTATTAGGTCGATTAGAAATATTTACAGTTATGGTTCTATTTAGCCGAACATTTTGGAAATAATTGAGGAAAATATGAATTTTATTCAAACATCAAGTGATGATGGAATTGCTACATTAACCATTGATAGGCCAGATGCATTAAATGCTATGAATCCTACCATTTTAAAGGAATTAACAACGAATATACAATCGGCAATTGATAATCCGGATGTTGGAGTCATTGTATTAACGGGAAGTGGCGATAAAGCTTTTATCGCAGGTGCTGATATTAAAGAAATGTCACAAATGACACCGAAGGAAGCATATTCTTTTGGCCATCTAGGTAAAAATCTAGCAGATACCATCGAACATTCGCCTAAGCCAGTGATTGCAGCTGTGAATGGATTTGCATTAGGTGGGGGATGTGAAATTAGTTTAGCATGCCATTTACGTTTTGCTTCTGAAAATGCTAAATTTGCTCAGCCCGAAGTAAAATTAGGTATTATACCAGGTTGGGGAGGAACACAACGATTGCCCAGAATTGTTGGAAAAGGGATAGCCACTGAACTTATTATTGGTGGTCATATGATTGATGCACAGGAAGCGCACCGAATTGGTCTTGTCAATCGAGTATTCTCAAGTGATGAACTTTTGGGTGAAACGAATGCTTTTGCTCAATTAATCATTAAAAATGGACCAAAAGCAGTTGCAGAATCTTTAAGGTGTATCAATGAATCTTCAGAAAGACAATTATCTGATGGTCTATCTCACGAATTAAATTCATTCGCACAATTATTTTCTACAGATGAAACAAAAGAAGGTTTAACCGCTTTCGTAGAAAAGCGTCCTGCCGAATTCAGATAAAACAGAGTGAAAAGAACTGTAATACTGGCTATTGGTGCCTTTAATTATATTTTAAATAAAACAGGGAATATGCTACTGCGGTATAAACCGGAAGAAGTTGTAGCTATAATAGACCCGACGAAAGTAGGCGAAACTGCAGATAGTGTTATTGGGTATGGTGGACATATTCCTGTTGTATCCAATTTTAAAGAATCACTCACTTATAATCCAAATTCTCTTGTGATCGGGAATGCCCCACAAGGGGGTACTATTAATGAAGCCTACCGCCATGAAATAAATCAAGCTATTCAAGCGAAATGTGATATTTATAGTGGAATGCATGTTTTTTTAAATGATGATCCTTCCTTTACTGAATTAGCTCAAATCAATCAAGTCTCTTTGGTGGATTTGCGTCGTCCTCCAAAACAGAACCATTTCCCAAAAGGATTATGGAAAAACCGCACTTATCCTGTAATGTTAATTGTTGGTACTGATTGTGATACAGGCAAAATGACCACAGCATGGGAAATTAAACAACGGTTAAGTGAATTCGGGAAAAAAGTATCTTTCCTAGGAACGGGACAAACAGGCATATTATTGGGTGAATCCGGCATCCCGGTAGATGCTATTGTGTCTGATTTTATGGCTGGGGAAGTTGAATATCATATAGATCAAATAAGTCAGGGAACAGATTTAGTTGTGGTTGAGGGGCAAGGTGCTATTAGTAATTATGCCTATTCTGGAGTAACACTTGGACTTTTGCATGGCGCCATGCCTGATTTCATGATTATGACACATGATCCAGGAAGAGAATTGGATGTTTTAGACTATCCAATGCCTGATATACAAAAAATGTTAGACTTGCATTTAGACTTGTTAAAACCATTTAAAAAAGCATCATTTCTTGGCATAAACCTATTAACACATAAACTTGATGAAACATCCGCTTTAAAAATGATTCATGAATATGAAGAAAAATATCATTTGCCTTGTACAGACTTGGTTCGATTTGGAAATAGGCAATTTATAGAAAAAATTGAAAGAGCATTAAATCAATGGACTTAATCTTTAAACAATTTAGAATACAGTGTACACATCCATTTGGTATAGCTAGGAGTACGCATGACTATTATGATATAATATTTGTGTATTTAGAACATGATGGCATTATTGGGCGTGGAGAAGCAGCTCCATCAAAACGATATGGTGAATATCCAATTAATGTTTTAAATCAATTGAAGAAAATCTTAGATATTCCACATTTTGATTCAGCGGTAGATGGTGATACGTGGTTTATGAGCCAATCTAATGGAATTAAGTCTCTTGAAGCTGCATTAAGTATGGCGTGGTTAGATTGGTGGACACAAAAAAATAATCAACCATTATATGATTATTTTCAAGCTGATTCATCCCAACAGTTAGACACATCGTTTACCATAGCCATTGGTGAACTAAATCTTATACCCGATAAAATCGATGAAGCATCTCCTTATTCGATTATTAAGGTAAAATTAGGAGTTAGCGAATCAGAAGATAAAGACATTATTCGTCGGATTAGAAAAGAAACGGATAAATTAATTCGGGTTGATGCAAATGAAGGATGGGATTTAGAGACAGGTGAAAGGATGTGCCATTGGCTTTCGGATCAAAACGTTGAATTTATAGAACAACCATTTAAAGCTGATAATTTAGGGGACACGGCCATTCTAAAACAAAAATCACCCTTACCCATCATTGCTGATGAAAATAGCATGAATTCGGGAGATATTGAAAAAATCGCACATGCATTTCATGGTATAAATATAAAATTGATGAAGTGTGGAAGTTTATTAGAAGCAGAAAAAATGATCCAACTTGCACGAGAATACGATTTGGAAATAATGCTGGGCTGTATGGTAGAATCATCTGTGGGAATTACAGCTGCATCTCATTTATCACCCTTAGTTGATTATGCAGATTTAGATGGAAACTTATTAATCGATAATGATCCCTATTCTGGCGTTAAAATTTACAATGGGAAAATAATTCTTCCTGAAAGCCCAGGATTAGGAATTAAATTAAATTCTGATATTGAAAACCTTTTATAAGGATAAAACATGAAAATACTTGGTATTGAACATATTGGTGTAGCCGTTAAAAATATATCTGATAATGCACCTTTTTGGAATCATATTTTAGGATTAAATAAAACTGGGTCAGAAACTGTTAAAGATCAAGGTGTTAAAACAGATATTTTTAATACGGGGAAAGGAAAAATAGAATTATTGGAAGCATTAGATGATACATCTCCTATTGCAAAATATTTAGATAGAAGGGGACCTGGAATACATCATGTATGCCTTCAGGTGGAAGATATAACTACAGCAATAAAAGAATTAAAAGATAATAACATCCAAACAATAGGTGACCATTATACTACTGGATCCGAAGGGTATAAAATAATATTTATACATCCAAAAACTACTGGGGGCGTATTAGTTGAACTAGCGGAAAAGCCAGAGATTAATCATGAGAAGGAGTGACTATTCGGCAGAGGATAATGGACAGGTTAAGGCGATAGCCCCGCAATTGTGGGGCTTAATGTTTATAGCCTCGCACACATTGTAGTTTAACTATTTTTCTATTGAGATTATTACCTTTTCATTCTTTTCATGATTCTCAACTTCTAAAACAGTTCCAGAAAAATCGGGAGAATCAGAAAGTTTAATGATTTCTTGAATATCAATCCCTTCTTTTTGCAGTTCTTCTTTAGCTTTTTTTGGGATTAAACTTTTTACCATCTTTAAAACGGCAAGGGGAATAGAAACAGTTGTTAATGGCTTTTCATTGCCTTCTTCAAATTTCTTAATACATAGTTTTGTCATTTATATCTCCATATAACTATACAAGATTCATTAAAGTTTAGTAATTACTTTTATTACATACTTATTATTTATTAATACACCCTATAATACACACCACTTATCTGCATCCACACACATTATAGGGTCATTATTGGTTCAATTTCCACTACAGATACACTGGTCAGTTATAAGTTATAGTCGGGAACCAGCCGGCTAAATTATTATTCCATTAAAACCTATAGTAGAGAAATATATCGGGCTACTATTTACGTACTTGCATAAAAAATGATTTCACTTTTTTGAATTCAATAATCTCAACCCATTCCTTTACTACGGGGGTACGGGGTATAGATATAAGGTTCGCACACATCGTAATATTTTGAAATAACAAGCCTTTACACTCCACAATTAGTTTGTTTGTGGGATGATGTGTAGATTAGGAGATGAACTAGGTATATATCATTACTGCTATTTTATAGGAACGAAAAATCAATTTGAACCTATTGATAATGGAGACTAGTTTACGGTCAATTCTGGAATGGGTGAATTACCATATGGAATTTGTAAAAATTAAAGGTAATAAACAGAAAATCACAATTACTGGAACGAATAAAAGTGTGAATTGTAACAAGTCATTGAAAAAAGCAAGTGGCTATATTTTACTTGAGCCTGATGGAGAAAACACAAAAATATCATATTATTTTCATTCCGAACCATCGCAAAATATTCCTACATGGCTTATAAATCCAATGATACAGGAGATGCCGTATCAAACTTTTGTATCAATGAGAAAGAAGTTAAATTCTTTAAATCACTAAAATATTAGAAAACACCTCGAATTTTTAATCTGCGATTTGTTATATAGATTATCAGCAAGAATGAAATTGTAATCACTGCATATACAATAAATATTCTCAACTTGATATTTTCGAACTCAAAAATATTTCCAGCTTGATTCATAATATAGATAATCCCTACATAGCCTAAACTAAAAGCACTAACAAGAGTAATAATAGCAGCGACAATAGAACGGTTTAAAAGTTGTGAACGAATAAATGCAAAGGAGTGCCCGATTAATTGGAGTTTGATTATATTTTCTCTCTCTTTTTCAAAAAGTAGTTGATTTGAAAAGTAAATAAAAAATAAGGATACTATTATAATTGATATACCTAAGAAGACGAAAAATATGATAATTACCTTAATAAGTTTTATATTTTCCGAAATTCCTACTTTATTATTTTGTATAACGTAATTATTCTTTTCAATGTAATCAAGAAAAGGTCCTGGATCATTCTCTGAAATTTCAACAACGAGTTTTGTGGGTCTTATTTCAGATTTTGTCTTTCCAGCATAATAGTTATTCGCCCATAATAAGAATTCCATTGGAACTAATATGGAAAGGTATCTATCAGAGAAACCATGAATTGTGGCCTTATACTGCTTACGATTAGAATTACCTTTAACTTCAATTGATAACGGCAAGAGCTCCGCTGTTTTTTCTGTGAGAACTGGAAGACCATTACTGCTAACAAAACTATAATTATAAAGATGTAAAAACTCTTTCGAAATAATTAATGGTATTTTATTTTGACTTGGATCCCAGTTAAACCCTGTCTTATCTATAGCGAGGTATTGGTTATCAAGACTCTCGAGAAATACTTCTGAATAATAGTTAATATTGCTAGAAAGGAATATCCTGCATGGGAATTCTGAGCTATATATTTTCCCTACCCTTTTAACTCCCCGGACATAAGTTAAATCCGAAATTTCATGATCATTTATATTCAAAAAGTTTTTATTGATAGTGTGGAGAAAAGAAATATCCTTACTCACAATATAAAATTTATCTTTTGCATCGGAAAATAAAATCGAAGTATCAATAAAAGATAAAAAGAAAAAAGAAATAACACATATAAATGTCCCAAGAAAAAGGGAAAGTGATGAGAGCATTATTGGCATGCTTGCTCCATCCCGAAATATTTGCTTTATAGGATTATTTTTATTGGAGAACAATTGTTTTATCAAAAGAAAAATCCTGTGATTCTGAATGGCTTGTTAATATTATACCTGCTTGATTATCATTTGATATTTGATTTATCAGCTGGGTGGCTTTTTGAATATTATCTTTATCCAAATGAGAAAAAGGCTCATCAAGAATTAATAGCAAAAATGGTCTAACCAAAGCACGGCAGATGGCCAGCCTTTGTAACTCTCCAAGTGAAAGATTTTTCGCTTTTATGTTTTTAAAGGGATTTAGGTTCAACGATTCAATTATAAAATCTATCTTTGACTCATTGATACTCTTATAAAGTCCAGTGACGATGTTAATATTATCTGCAACGGTTAAATTCTGAAATAACTCTAAGTTCTGGAATACACATGCTATTATTTTTTTCCTCATCATCCACCATTGGTTTGAATGAAAATTTTTCAAATTTATATCATCTATAATAATGTTACCCTTTAGCATGCTGGGTAAACCAATAAGAGCATTGACGTAGCTTGATTTCCCTGATCCTGAAGGTCCAATAATATTCAAATTCTCACCAGACTCTATTGTGGTAGTGATTTTGTTTGAGGCCATTTTGTTGATGGCCAAGCATGTTCCTTCAAATTTTATTAACATAAGGGGAACTTAGAGTGCAAATGGAAACACTAGGATTCTGAATATAATAGCATATACTTTAGAATTAATCGTGTTGATAAGATTATTAATCGAAGAATTTTGGCTAGTCTATAAGATCACCAAACGTTTCTAGGGCTATTTCTGATATAATACTCAGTGGGTTACTTTCAGTATTCTTCAATCTTATATTTGTATATATGCCTAACGAATATTTATCAGACATTATTCCTGCATCAATCATACCAAGCTGAGCATTAAGAAGAGCGTCTTTTAGCATCCTTTCATCTTTCCTATTTGCAGGGATTTCTCTAATAAATTGATTTGCATCCGCAAATGCATAAAAATTTGATGAGCTGGGCTTCTGTGGAATCTCACTTTCAAAAGTACTGTTGCTATTACCGCTTTTCAATGAAGAAACCAGGTCAGGATTTGAAAGGAATATATAGTTATCGTTGAAGACAACAGACATGTTTTCGCCAAGCATAATAGGTTCATTGTTAACGAACTTCAATGGCCCTTTTTCATTAGCCAGTTTAATTAAAGTTTCCGGATCATTCAATCCAAGTCCAATTGCATAATCCAATTCATTTCTATTTAGATTAATATCATACAATACAGCTAGTATATTACCGGAAGGGATGGATAACAGTTTATCTAATGATAAACCGCTCACTCTTTCAATTCCTTCAATTGTCTTTTTGATTTCGTCATCATCAATCGATGAAAATAATTTTCCAATTTCTTTTAGGTTAATTGCAAACCCTAATCCCGCCATAGGATCATTTGGAAATTTATTTACTAAGTTTTTTCCAATCTTCTGGTTAAAAAAATCAGGATTATATTGTTTTTTCATTTTATCATTAAGATAGGATTTTACCTCAAAGCCAATCAAGCCAAGATCCAGTTTCAAACCTGCTGTTACATAACTGCCTTCGTAGCTGACAATTTTATTTTGCAATTTTGGGGAGCGTTGTTCTAACTCTTGCTTGACAACATCGCCTACAGATGTAAGATCAGCCCAAAAACCCAGATCATAATTTCCAAGGTCATCAATACCTGGTTTACTTTTTAAGATATCGTTTGGTTTGGAACCATCCAATAAAGTCTCAATTTCATCCAACCAATTTTTAGAACCGTATTCATCGTATTCATGATCATGGAAGACGAATATTGCGACTTCACTATTATAGCCAAGAGCGGCAACATTCCTCATAAGGTTAGTTCTATAGTTTCGTTCTTTTATCATTAGATAGTGGAATTTATCTGTTTGTTTTTCATCAATTTGATCTTCTGGAGCTAAATCTGAAACCATTTGGAACTTATTTGCCAAAATTCCAGCATCGAGAACGGGAACAATCATGCCCATATTCATTGGTTGGGGATCAGAAGATTGCCAACTGTTATTAGTCTTCTTATATTTGTTGAAGCCTTCGGCAAAGAGATATGTTGGACTATTTAGATCCAATCCCATATCCTGAGGGTTGGTGATGGCCTTTTTAATAATACTAGGAACTTTTCTCTTTTTTAATTGCTCAAAAAAGAATTGCCCTGCCTTTGAATCCAAAGCGCTCTCGTAGTCAGCTTTTTCCATTATCATTCCAAGTTGAGCAGAAACAATAAAAGCAGTATTATCCGGGAGATAGCTTAAATGTGAATTTGGTTTTTTTCCACATCCGGAGAGACAAAGAATTATAACGATAAAAACACCTAGAATAGTTTTATTTTTCATAGATAGAGCCCATTTCCCTTTAATTAATATAGATGATAAGCCTTAAGGTAGTTAATAATACAATATTTTCTCAAGTAAAACTCTAGTTCAGGTTATTATATTTTATCTCTGATGGTCAAATATATCTAGAATTTAACCAACAAGCCCCACATTAGTGGGGTTTGTTGGTTGTGGGATGATTGGTAGATTTGTGTATGAAAAGGCTATTATTAATTACTTATCTCATCTTTCTTACAAGTTGTACAAATTTTATAGCAAGTAGTATCACTAAGCCTATACAATTTGCTGAAAATAATTTAGCGACTGTTGGTGACATAAAAATGAACTACTATTCTGTTGGGGAAAAAGATAAACCAACATTATTGTTCTTGCATGGAGGGTTAAGTTTTTCATTATTATATAAAAATTTTATTGAAGAATTATCTAAAAACTATTTTGTTGTTGCAGTTGATAGTAGAGGACAGGGCGGAACAACAATTGGTGATAAAAAAATCTCTTATTATCAAATGGCTGAAGATATTGACAATTTTACCAGAATTATTGGAATTGATAAATATTATGCCATAGGACATAGTGATGGTGGAATTATAATTCTTTACCTTTCAAAATATTTTCCTGAAAAATTAATAAAAGGAATTCCTATTGCAGCGAATTACCACTTTAATGGTATTAAAATTGCTGACAATATTCCAAATATAGCTTTGAAAATATTAAATAAATCTTATCAAAAACTTGGAGCGAACGTAAATAAAGTCGATAAAATAAAACCATTTATACTAGAGATGTGGAAAACTCAACCTACATTTACAAATTCGGATTTGAGCATGATTAAGACACCACTGTTGGTAATGGTTGGCAAAAAAGATGAAATGATACACCAAGAACACACAGTGGAAATGGCAGAATCATTAGGAAATGCAGAATTAGAAATACTCCCTAAAGCAAATCATATGAATATCCTATCTTCAAAAAATAATATCCAATTAGTTCTGAAACGTATCCAACGTTTCTTTGAATCATAATATCCATAAAAAACCATCAAGCCCCACATTAGTGGGGTTTTTTGTTTGTGGGATGATTTGTAGATTTGGGGATGCATTACTTTATAAAGTGTCTAAAAAATTATGCAAACTTCAATGGTCGTGCCAGTAGAGCAGAACTCTGGTACTTCTTGCTTTGCTGGTGTATAGTTTATTTTTTAGTGATTCTTATTGATAGGCAAATAGGATACAATTTCTTAAGTCTAGAAGATTTACCATTTAGTGAATATTTGCCAATCGGGAAATTTTATTCAGATGTTGGAATTTTGGTCTTTTTTTACCGACCATTAACTGTAGTACCAAGTCTTGCTGTTATTGTCAGAAGATTACACGATATGAATATGAGTGGTAAATGGGCTTATTCATTTATTATACCACCACTTGGAATAATTTTATTATTCTATTTAGCCAAGTCTGGTGATGGGAATCAAAATCAATATGGTGATGTTCCCAATGAATGAAAAGTATTAGAGGCTAACATTTATATGAAGATAGTATAATTTCCACTACAGATACACTGGTCAGTTCAGTTTTCCAGTCAATCTTTCGCCTGCTTATTAAGCAAGTGCTCTGTTTACTGAATTAGTCTGGTTAATGATTATTTACCCTGTAATATACTGCTGATACAGGACCTGTCAGCGAGAAATCAATTTTCAACTAAAAAAGGTGGGTATGGGGGACCAGTTAGGTGGGGGTAGGGCAATAGAAAAAGAGTAACACATATTTTTCAATCTGTTTTAGATTGTAATTATGATTTTAAATCATTTGAAAGTATTAATCATATTTATGATGTCATCATTGGCCTTATGTCAAAATGTTTCATATTTTGAAGATAATGTAATGGAAATAGATGGCAAATTAATCAAATTCCTAGGTGGGTCTATGTGGTTAGCAGATTATGACCTATATCAACTAGCATTTAATGATGGAATAATTGTATTTGATGAATTAGCACCTAAAATTGTTAAAAAAGAAGACTTGAGAATCGAATCAGAAAATAGAAGAGGAGTCTTCTATTATGAGGGTGAAAAGGTAGGAGTTAGATATTTAGATGGTTTTTATTTTCGAACAAATGCAATTCTTACAACAGTAATAGAGTCTTATGGTGAGGGAGCAGTTTTAAAAACTTCTGATGGTAGTTACTGGAAAGTACCTGAATATGACCAATATGACACTGGATGGTGGCTGCCTCCTTACGATGCACTTATCCAAAATGAATTATATTTAATTAATTTAAAAAAGGGCAAAAAAGTTTGGGTTTCTAGAACTGATTAATAATTTTAATATTAAAAAATTCTATTCAATCATTGATTTATAATCCAAGTTCAATTACCACTACAGATACACTGGTTGATTATAAGTTATAGTCGGGAACCAGCCTGCTAAGTGGGCAAGAGTATACCTGATTCAGATTTATTGTCGATAAATAATTTTCAATTTTCAGCTCCACACTATTGACGAAAAAAGTGTTATTTTTATCCTGAAATATTTCTAT